>Ga0209794_1000320_pt1 | contig 87730 bp, 56 predicted proteins | sample EBPBio232013_DNA_FD_185869 | JGI IMG/M metagenome (GOLD analysis project Ga0209794, IMG submission 185869) | Wastewater treatment Type I Accumulibacter community from EBPR Bioreactor in Madison, WI, USA - Reactor 1_5/23/2013_ DNA (SPAdes)... | ecosystem: Engineered > Bioreactor > EBPR >...
AAGCGGGGTTATATGTTCGTAGACACACGACAGAATTCCTTGAATACCCCCGAAGCGGGGTTATATGTTCGTAGACACACGACAGAATTCCTTGAATACCCCCGAAGCGGGGTTATATGTTCGTAGACACACGACAGAATTCCTTGAATACCCCCGAAGCGGGGTTATATGTTCGTAGAGGATTACATGTTCGTAGATTCCTTTATGATATTTATATGCCAATAATTATTTTTATAAACATTTTTTTCAATTTAATGAGTCGATCATGGGAAGTACATTTACTCAACTTTACATTCATGTGGTTTTTTCTGTTAAAAGAAGAGAAAGGTTGATTTCAAAACAATGGAAAGAAGAACTTTACAAATATATCTCCGGTATCATAACCAATAAAAAACAAGTTTTGTACATTATTAATGGAGACATGGATCATGTTCATATTTTGTTAGGGATTTCTCCGGATATTTCTATCTCAGAACTGGTAAAAGAGATTAAAAGAAGTTCATCACTTTTCGTTAATGAGAAAAGATTAGCAGTTGGAAGATTCAGTTGGCAGGAAGGTTTTGGTGCTTTTTCAATCGGTAAATCAGAGATAAGCCGTATTGTCCAATACATTAAAGATCAGGAAGTGCATCATCACCGAAACAGCTTTACAGAAGAATATGAGAAGTTTTTAACTTCGTACGGAATCGAATATAAAAAAGAATATTTGTGGAAAGAATGAGAAAAGCTTTACGAACATGTAACCCTCTACGAACATATAACCCTCTACGAACATATAACCCCGCTTCGGGGGTAGGAATGGTTTGTTGTTCTGCTCTCTACGAACATATAACCCCGCTTCGGGGGTATTATTTGATTATTGATCTTTCATCTACGAACATATAACCCCGCTTCGGGGGTATTATTTGATTATTAATCTTGCAGCTACGAACATATAACCCCGCTTCGGGGGTAAGTTGATTTGAAAATTCTCAGTCGACTCTTTTCTTTAGTAGCTATTCAATATTGATAGACAAAAAAAAAGGCTGCCTTTTCAAGCAGCCTTTTTAACAATAATTCAGTTAGAGTTGAATTACTTCAAGAGCATCATTTTACGGGTCTGGCTAAAGCTGCCTGACTGAATTGTGTAAAGATAGATACCTGAAGGCAATTTAGCTGCATCGAAGCTAACTTCATAGTTACCGGCTGATTTCTGCTCATCAACGAGAACTGCTACTTCCTGACCGATTGCATTGTAAACTACCATTCTTACATTACCTGTCTCAGGAATGCTGAAACGGATTGATGTTGAAGGGTTGAACGGGTTAGGATAGTTCTGTGTCATCGAATAGTTGTTAGGAATATTGTTGTCAATTTCCTTAACGCCTGTAACGACATTGATAAGGTTTGCAGTGGTGATTCTACCGAAAGTATCAACAGCAGTTGCACTTACATAATTGATGTGCCAGTTGAGTGTATGGTTGCTGCCAACACCGGCTTCGTTATCGTTCGAACCCTGGTTTGTTGCCAATCCAAAGTTAAGACCATATTTGTATTCGAGACCGAGTGAAGTGTAAGCAGGGAAAAGAACATTCTTTGAGAATATTTTGTCACCAGCTACAAGGTCACCGTTGGTACCGTCATCAAATAATCTGATAACTACTGCTGAGTCACTTGTTGGCCATCCGCCACCTGGCCATCCCAATGGAGCTGATGAACCAGCGATGATAGCGTTGGTAACAGATGTAAATGGACCGATAGGACCGCTTGCTCCGTTAGTGTTCACTGTGAACTTAATTGTACATGGCTGATTGATAACGATTGCAAGGCTTCCGTCATTGTATGTACCTTCCTGTACGAGGAAACCTGCAGTAAGATCAGCTTGTGTGATGATATACTGTCTGTTAGGACGGCTTTCCCATGCATTAGGTGTGTACCAGTATTTGTAGTTAAGTTCTTCACCGAGTGATACTTCTTTGTTGAAGGTTACTTCGTAAACATCAGGGTTAGCACTTGGAAGCATGATATTAACTTTCGAAGTCCAGCCGTTGAAGTTACCATTTACTGAAACGGTATCTTCTGATGGTGTGAATCTTCCTGAAAGTCTTTCGAGTTCCATGTTAACCGAGAATGTAAGGCTTAAGTTTGTTGTTGCCTGATAACCATTGTTGTCGAAGTAAACTACATCGAGAACGGTCGGATCACCGGCTACTGTGAGGCTTCTGTTTGCGACACTTTCCCATACATCAGCAGCAGCAGAGACATCTCTGAATCTGAATTTGTATTCAGCAGTTGCACCAGGTGCACCAACTGCAGGAACGGTTACAACCCAGATTGAGTCATTGCCGGCTGGCTTTGGAATTGGGTTTCCAGTGCCCCACCCGTTGAATGCACCACTGACAAACAAAGTATCTGCCATAGGATCGAAGTTACCGAGTGTAACCTGTTTTCCCATGTTGACTTTGAATGTCACAGCATTCTGGGCGAAAGCCATAGAAGCCATGGCTGCAACTAAAACTACAGCCGTAAAGAGTTTTTTCATAGCGTTTCTCCTCATTAAATGAATTTGTGATTTCAAGTTATTCAAAATGTTTGTTTAATTAAAGCCTAAAATTTGATACCCAGTGAGAAAAACTGTGTGTTTTTCAACAATCCAAAGTCCTGGTAAGCGTAGTCAAAAGATAAACCAAGATTTGGAGCGATATCATAATTTAATCCCACACCAAGTGTGAGCCCTTCCTCGGCATTATCAAGGAAGAGTGATTTGTAACCGCCCCGAAGAGCGATAAGATTTTTGTAAACGATCTCACCACCAACATTGATGCTCTCCGAGTTGTCACTCGGGTGAAGTGCATCGACACCGAGAGTCAATTTGAGATCCGAAGAGTTGATAACATCCATCGCCGCACCCACCTTGAAAGTCAAGGGAAGCGGGTATGGATCGGTTTTCAACTTTGCAAGAATCTGATCGTTGTTTCCAAAGATGCCCGGATCGATGTCATACAATACATAAAGGTCTTTTCCGTCCATCGTCATGTCTCCTCCAAAGTTAGAGATTGTGGCTCCAATTCTCAAGCCATAAATCTCCGAAAGGAAAAGCACTCCAAGGTCAAAAGCCACGGTTGATGCACTTGTATTCCAGATCGACTGCTGAACATACTTCACGGTACCACCGATTGAAAAACGGTCAGTGAGATTCATCGCATAATGCAAACCCAATGCCATGTCCTTCGCACCATATTTGGCGCCGGTTCCATCGGGTTCTTTTACGGTGGTAATCTCAGTCTCACCATAGTCAAGTAAGGTAACGCTTCCGCCGACTGTACCCCAATCACCAAGAGTCAACATTGCCGCAGCATAATTGAAGTTGATGTCAGCGAACCACTTGGTATGAGAAAAGTAAGCACCACTTCCACCCATCCTCGACACACCTGCGGGGTTCCAGTAGAGTGCAGTGATGTCGTTGGCTGTAGCAGTAAATGCACCGCCCATACCGACGGCTCTTGGTCCTATTCCTATTGACAAGAATGGAGCAGCAGTAGAGCCGACTTTAGTCTGCCCGAACATCAACGAACAGGCAGACACAAGAATTACTAAAAAATAAAGTCTTTTCATTCTCAAACTCTCCGCTATTTGATTAAGGCAAACTTGCCGATTTTGGTTCCCACATTTGGTATCTCTACTGTATAGACATAAACACCAAATGCTGCGTCAAGATTTTCTTCAGTTCTGAGATTCCAGTAAACATCACCGACATAAACATCAGCAGCGTCGAGCGTCTTGATCAACTCACCTTTCACGGTGAAGATTTTGATTTTCGATCCCGGAGGAACATGGGTGAATCTGATTTCTCTTTCGCCTCTGCCGCTGGTCTGGGTGCTAAGAAGTCTGGCTTCATTCGCATGTGTGACCACATAAGGATTAGGAACAACTTTTATTTTGTCCAGCTCATTTGCTGCAGCAGCACTGTTAATCGAACTCGATTTCATGTTAAATCTGAATGCGTCAGCGCTTGAGAACGGTTTTTTGGTATATGCCTTAAGGAAGCCTGAAGTTGGAAGAGGGGCATTTACCGCATCCATGAAGATGTTTAGTCTCCATGTACGATATCTTGTACCATTAATAACTTCTCTAAAGTAGATGTTATGAACGGTACTTTGAGTACCCGTTTTGTAATATACAAACGGCACTTCAGAATTGTCAGAGATTCTCTTCACTTTGAAATTAGTCTTTCTCGAAGGGAATCTGTTTGCACTCGTCGGGGGTACCAATGTATCAGCTATGGAAGTGCCAAAGAGTGTATCAGCACTGAATTCAAGATAGTAATCATCAGCCCAAACTGTTCCCCTGTTTGTTCCAACAAGGAAAGTAGTGAAGGTGAACCCGGGGAACTGAGTAGAACCTGCTCCACCGGCTGCAGGAATTGTGTCCTGTCCGTTGAAATACCAGCCTGATTTCACTGTGTCAAGTTTAATAACATCATCATTCGCGATTTGCAATCTGAAACCGTCGATAATCGGGGTTGAGCCGCCAAATACAGTCGATTGTTTAATTACAGTGTCACCGGTGGTTACATTAACGAGTGACCATGATTCAGTGTATTTCTGAAGTGAAGTATCAGCAAAAACCACACGGTATGTGTTTTTAGGTTTGATCGCCGATTGATCAACAACTTCAACCATCACTTTTCCGGTACCTCTTGGTTTTATTTCGGGGGTCAATGACTCGAGTCCTGCATCCACATATCCAATCGGTCTTGCACCCGGTGTGATGTACCCGGTGTTGTCATCTGTAATGATTTCACCCGTATTTGAACGGAAGATAAAGCTTGAGTTCTCGCTCGGGAAGATGTTGCTGGGTGCATCACCTTTATCATAGGCAGCAACAGCATAATAGTAGGTCTGACCTTTAGTAGCTGTTGAATCTATGTATCTGTTTGTGAGACCTGTTGTATCATCTCCCAAATAATAGGTGGTTCCACCGAGTTGTTCGAGAAGTTCAGGTTTCGGATAGAAGAACCCTTTTATGCCGTTGCCTTTGATATCGAACTGTTTCAGCGGTTTGTTGAAGAACAACACACCATAAGCATTGGTGATGGTTCTTGCATCGATAAAACCTGCATCGCTTGCACGGTAGATTTTGTATCCTTCAAAGTCTTTTGTCTTTGAGATAAAATCGATCGAATTCTCAACAGGTCTTGGATCCCAGTAAAGAATTACTTTTCCGTCATCCTGTGTGATGCTGATCTTTGGTTTTCTTGGTGGCTGCGGGAATTTGTAACCGGCGTTGTAAATCTGCTGAACTACATTTTTCTGACGCACCACATCTGCATAATCCTGTCCGAAGAGAAGAGATACAGAGAATCTTTCAATCTGATTAGGTGCCAGCGGGAAGTAGCCCGAAGCATAAATAAAGTCACCATCCTGTGGATTTGGCGGAATAACATCAAATCTTCCGGGGAACATTCTGCTCCAAAGCACCTCATCCTGACTCATGTCGGGAGAAGAAGCCTGTTCGAAAAAGTTGAATGCTGTCAGACCAATCTGATCGGATTCGTCAGGATCGGTTTTACCGAAGTTTGGCTCGCCCTGATCAGGTCTTCCGTTGCCTTCACTTCCGTCAGGATCCGGTCCGATATAACCTTCATCATATGGTCCCAAACCGTCACTACCGACATCATCTCTAATGTCACCGGTTGAAGCATCGTTTGCTACCCAGTTGGCATTCTCATCACCCGACCAGTGTGATACGAGTGTGGATGTGCCGTCAGGATTTTTGATGAACGAGGAAACAATTGTTCCGGCATCGTTATCGCGTTTTTCATCGATTAGTGGATCATTAACCGCAAGACCTGTCTTAAAATCTTTGTATTTAAGACCGGGGAGGTTTTTGATTCTTCTTGTCTCGAAATGGATAGCCTGGTTTTCATCAATGACACCGTCGAAGTCGTTATCAAGTCCGTCATTCGCAGACGAGTCAGGAATGGCAACACCATTAACGATTTCTTTGATATGTCCTTCTCTGAAGTAGTTTACACCGGCAGTGAAAGAAATTGTTCTTCCAAGACTTGTTACAGTATTCACGCCCGCTTGGACAGTGTATTGAGTTCTTGCATAGGTGCCACCATCTATGAGAACCATTACCTGACCCGGCTGGTATGTTACGGAATCAAAGGAAGTCTGGATGAATCTTGGAGCGTTAGGATCGCCACAATCATCGTCGTTGTCTATACCGTCAAATGAGTTACCCGGTGATTCGAGGAACGCATAGCCGACATATCCAACTTTCTGACCTTTATTTCCCGAACCGTCGCTGTCCCAGGAATATGTGATGGAATTGTTTACATCAAAAGAACCAAGATCATCCTGGCTGTCGCCATCGCCACCGGCGAGAGTTCCAACCACGGTTCCGAAGTCAGCTTTTCTGAAGAGTGTTGTTCCTTCGTTTCTAATGTCATAAAGCCAAAAGATGCTGTTTGCAGCCAGGAAGCTCGACCACTGGAATCCTCTTACACCCATCTGAAGACCCATTCCTTTTCTGGAAGTGTCTCTTGAATCGGGTAAAAAGTTACCGTTAAATTCGTCATCCTGATTATCATCAGCCCAATAGTAGCTTTCCTGATCAGCCTGAATTACACCGCGTCCAAAATATCCGTTCCACTGTGTTTTGCCGGTTAGAGGATCAACCCATGTTGGCTGATCTTTCCACCCGCCGATGGGCCAGGAATTTGGGAGATGTGACATCGCAACTGATTCAGAAGCGGGATTCAAAAATCCGGGAATCGGATTCCAACCCCAAAAATAGTTGTAAAGTGGATGTCTCTCATCGAACTGTCCTCTTCTTGGACCTCTTGAGATACATACCGAATGTTTGACTTCACCTAATGTATTGGTAAACTCCACTCCAATAAGAGGAATAAGGTCACCAATATAATTTTCGCCGGAACCAAGCGGCCACTCACCTCTGATATCGACACCCTGGTTGAAACCGGATATCTGACCATCGTTGTAGTATGAGATACCGATACGGTTTCCCGTATGATAACCGATCCTTCTGAGATTCGGGTCGCCGCGTTGAGCTAAAGCTTCACCGGCAAAGACGAAAAGAAGCAATAACGAGATACTAAAAATTGTTTTATTCATAAACTCAACCTGAATTAAAAGTTATACGACAAACCGACTTCAACTCTTCTTGGTTCAGAGAAGAAACCCGGATTTTGATACAGTTCTTCAAGTGTATTGTAATACAACCTTGGGTTAACTTTTCTGGCTTCAAGAAGCCCGAATGTGAAATATGGATCACCTGTGTCGGAGTATAATCCGCGTGGATTGTCAAGATCCAACAGGTTGAAAACTCTCATGAAAGCTGTTATCCTCTGTCCGAAGATTTCAATTTCCTTGTAAGCTCTCAAATCGATATTGAAAATATCGTTTTTGTAGTCACTGTTTCTTGGGAAAGCATTCTGTGTCACTCTTGTGTTTTTGTTGACTGCAGGAGTGTAAGGCTGACCTGTGAAATAGTTTGCTATCAGGGAAATACCAAAATCGTTTGGTACCGAATAGCTTACAGCAAGGTTCATGGTGTGTGTCTGATCCCAGTCGAGTGGTGCTATGTAGGTTTCGGGAGCTGCACCGCCAAGGATTGCATTTCTTGCATCTGCAGGATTTGACGAATTACCTTTGGTTACCGAGAATGTATAATCCATGTTTACTGACAAACCGCCACCAAATCTCTTCTCAAACTTCACAATGAAGCCCTTCGAGAATCCGAAATCGGAGTTTGCATACTGGCTGTAGGTTGATTGCGTACCAAAAATTGAAATCTGATCGGTTTGCGTACCGGTAAGATCTCTAAAATCTTCGAAGAACAAAGTTACATCAATAGCCATGTCATCTGACAACTGCTGTTGAAGACCAATTTCACCTTTAACGGTTTTCTGTGGTTTGAGATCAGCATTTCCGAACAGGGCAACATTACCCGATCCGTCAAGCACTTCAAAATCAGGATTGCTGTAAAGAAGTTCATAGCTTGGAAGCTGGAAGAAGTGACCGTATGAGAAGTGGATGACTCCACGGGCCGTAATCGGGAAAGCAATACCAAGGCGAGGGCTGATCTGTGTTTTTACAGAAGCGTCCTTGTACCAGTAGGTAAGTCTTTCTTCGTAGGTCTTTGCTCTGTTTGCAGGTTTAACAGGTTTTCTGATATCAGGATCTGTCGGGTCTGCAAGGATTTTGCCGTCAGGATTGAAGAGGTCGAATCTTAATCCGGCATTAAATATAAGGTTGAATGCTTCAAACTTCGATTGAACATAACCGGAAATTTCCTGTGGTTTTCTGCGATATGTGTCGTGATCGGTTGAAGTCTCAGGTGGCACGATAACATTGAATGGCTTTGCATCAACTCCGTTTACCGTCATTGGCACGAGATTGATGTTCTCAAAGTATATCATGTGCTGTTTCGCATCAATACCAAACTTTACACTGATCTGTTTGTTAAACTGGGTTTCCCAGTCGAGTTTGGCAGAGTATGTTCCCGTATTTCTTACAAACCTGTTGTTGTTTGTTCCACCGATATCAAAACTGTACGGAGGATTCTGCTTCAGCCTGTTATCCACATAAAGTGTAGGTCTTGAAGGATTTCCGGTGTAGATGTTCTCATAAAGGTAGTGTCTGTAGTCTTTAAAGAAATAGGAGAGGTTTAAAGTATAAAATGAAGAATTGGAAATGGCATGGTTAATACTGAAAGTGTTGCTGATACCTTGTCTGAATCTTTGAAGATTATTGTCAGGCGTCAATCTTGGCGCACCGTCAAAATAATCCTGCTTGTCAAACAGATAACTGTAACGGACAGTAAATCCCGGGAAAATCCTGTATGTCAGTTTGCCCTGTGCAAAGTAACGGGTGTTTTCATTCGTAGGAACAAATGCACCGTCTCCGCGGGGACCGGCAAGAGGTGTCAGAGATGTATCGGATCCGTCAACAAGGTTATACGACTGATTCGAAGTGTTTTCTCTGGAAATATCCGATGTAAGGAAGGTTCTTTTTCCGTAATAGTATCCTTCGTTGTAATAGTATCTCCCATTTGCAAAGAAAAACAGTTTATCCCTCAGGAATGCACCGCTTAAACTTGCATCAATATTTCTTACCGCAATCGGATTGATCTTTTGAATGTTCCAGAAAACATCCTGTTTGTTGGAAATATAGTCGCCACCATAGAAAGAGAGAGACCCGGTGTAATCATTGTTACCATCTTTGGTCACAATGTTTACGATACCCGACATTGCCTGTCCATATTCAGCGTTAAAAGCACCAGAAATTACCTGAAGCTCTTTTACTGAATTTGTGCCGACATCAACAACATTACTGTTGTCGTAAGCATCTGTCACAGGTACACCGTCAACCTGATAAACCACCTGTCCGCCACGACCGCCACGCATGTGGAGCTCGCCTCCGCCACCCACAACGATACCGGCTTGAAGCTGGAGTACATCGGAGATGTCGGTAACAGGAAGTTCTGATATCAACTCATCTCCCACTATTGAAGTGGAAGCGGTAATATCTTTGTTGATTAATGGCTTCTCTGCAACTACAATCACTTCTTCAGTCTGAAAAGATGCCGGAACTATGGCAAAATCCAGTGAAGTGGTGAGACCGGTAGCAACTTTTATGTTTTCAACAGTATAATTGTTGTATCCGGTCATAGAAGCGCGTATTTTGTATGTTCCCGGAGGAACATTTATTATCACATATTCGCCATCCAGATTGGTAGCGGCACCAAGGTTTGTACCCATGATAACCACATTTGCAAATGGAAGCGGCTCCTTCGTCTGAGAGTCTAAAACCCTTCCGGAAATCTTACCGGCTTGAGCAAAAGCTTGAGGAGAAAGGAACAGAATGGAAACAATAAAGGCACACAGTAACAGTATATACCTCATTAAGGCCTCCGATTAACTCTCTTCGTTTGTTAATAAATCATTACCTAAAATTTCGCATCTTTAAAATATCCCATTTTTAGCAAAAAATCAAAACTATTTTTCATTAGTTTACATTATATTTTGCCACTTGTCTAATTTATAGTTAGACAATAATTATATTCATCTTAGACATGCCTGCTCGTGACGCCTTAAGGGGTATCACTCTTTTTTGCCCGTGAAAAATACATTTCCACACCAATCAATATCATTGCAATTATTATGAACAGTTTCCATAATTCCGACCCCAGCCGTGACTCTGTGAGCGTCTGTGTAAAATTGCCTTCTGCACCAATGAAGACCGGGCTGTTTTTCACATTGATTTTCTTAAAATAATCAACTATTTCCTGTCTTTCCATCGGGGTGGAATTTGACTCTGTTGTGTCAGTATTCACAGGGACAAAATCGATCTCTTCATCATCCCGGGTAAACCTGTAAATTCCGGGAAGGTCTGTCCCGGGAAATACAACCCCATCATCTGTTTTACCTGATCCAAGTGCTGATGCCAGTCCGTTCGGAGCAACCACGGTTACCTTTCCTCCCCCTGTTTTTCTACCGGGAAGAGCGATCTCCTCGCCCGTTAAACTTCCCCCCGTTGCCGGTTCCTGTGATGCAAGATAGAACATTGACCGGTAGACAAGAGGCGCGAAGAGGGGAATCATCGGGAAGTCACCGGTTGACAGGGTTGGTGATGTCGCCACTGACAGTACCCTGCCTTTTCCTGCTCTCGTCTCTTTAAGGAACACGCTGCCGTCTGCCATTGTAATTATATCAGTGCCCCCACCCTGCGGCAATCGGAACCATGTAACAAGTTCGGGTGATTCAACGCTGTTCCCGTATTGTGTCTGAAATATCTCCCTGAGCAGGGGATGATTAAACATCACCGCAGAAAATTTCCCCGGAAGAGCTTTTGAATCTTTCTTAAGCTCCAAAGGAGGGGAGACTCCAAACTGTTTTAGCAAAGCAGAATATCCCGCAAGTGAAGTATTTTCTCCCGGAAACAGAAGGATTCCACCACCATTGGCTGTATAATCTCTCAATTTCCCTAAATTTACCCCTTCACCTGATCCGGCAACAATAATCATGTTCACATCTTTAAGATCCAAAGCACCCGTCTGAGTGATATCCTTCTCAGTGATTTTCATGTTGCCCGAGAAAGATCCGGATTCAATTGCTGCCCTGATAAATTTCAAATCGGAACTCTTGCCCAGCAAAACGGTACTAAATTCCTTCGGCAAAAAGATCGAAGCATATCTCCTGTTATCGGTTTTAATATCATCGTCCTCGATCGATGCATAAATCGAAGAGAATCCTGACTTTCTTACAGGTGCCGAGAGAGTGATGTCAGTTATTTTCCCGGCATCAAGATTATAGCTTTTTTGGGCACCCCTTTCGTTATTCACAAAAAGTGAAACCACCCCGTTTTTGACATCATCATCGGAATAATTTCTTATTGTCACCGTAACAGAGATATCCTTGCCGGGCTCGAAGACCTGATTGTTTACTTTTATTCCGGTAATCGCCGAGTTAACCGTCTTTTTCGAACCGAGGTTAAACAGCCTGGTTTGAACTCTTGAGTCAAGGAGAGTCGAGACATCGGTAAACTCTTTCGGATTTCCGAGTGTGGCTTTCTGAAAATCGGAGAGGATGTAAAGCTCTTTATTCAAATTCTCTGATTCACCGAGCAGACGGGATGCCTTGATTATTGCAGTGTTGAGATCTCCACTGATGAAATCAGGCTCCAAATCTTTTATGGCTTTTGTTAACGCCGGCAGATCTCCGGGGGTGAGTCTGATATCCAGATCTCTCCCTGAAGTAAGAATTACACTGGCTTCGTCACCTTCTTTCAGTCCCGACAGGATGGAAACTGCCACTCCCTTGGCAAGATTGAATCTCGACCCCTGACCTTCCACCACTTCCATGCTGAAGCTGTCATCCAACACCAGGACAACCGTGGTTTTAGCCGCGGAAGTAAAGCCGGGAATTCTTTCATTCTGAATCACGGGTCTTGAGAAACCAAGAACCAGCATTGCGATGATCAAAACCCTAAGCGCCATCAACAGCCACTGTACGAGTTTCACTCTTCTCACTTTTTGTTTTTCGATAAGTCGAAGGAAGTGAAGTGTGGAGAAATCTATCTTTTTTAGTTTTCGTAAATTGAGGAGGTGGATCAATATCGGAATTGATGCAGCGAGAAGTCCAAACAATAAACCGGGTGAGAGGAAATTCATACGGTCACAGCAGAACTGTTAAAGAGAAATGGTGTTGGTTCAAGGGATGGATTAAGGCAGCCGGGAAGGTGTACCACTCACCTTCACCGGACACCCGCAAATCAAATTTGACATTCCATCCCCTGGAAACCATAATATAGCGTTACTTACCGGCTTTTGCGATCAGATTGAGAGCACTGCCGGCTTTGAACCAGTCAAACTGTCTTTCGTTGAAAGTGTGGTTCAGTTTACATTCTTCAGTTGAGCCATCAGCGTGTTTTATAATGAGTGTAACCTGTTTGCCGGGTGCGAATTCCTTCAGACCTTTTAGGGAAACACGGTCACCCTCCCTTATTTTGTCATAATCTGCCGGATTGGCAAATGTAAGAGGAAGCATGCCCTGTTTTTTCAGATTGGTCTCGTGAATTCTGGCGAAACTTTTTACGATTATCGCTCTGCCACCGAGGTGCCTTGGTTCAAGTGCAGCGTGTTCACGGCTGGATCCCTCACCATAATTTTCATCACCAACAACAACCCAGTTTAAACCGGAGGCTTTATATTCGCGTGCAACTTCAGGAACTGATTTGTATTCACCCGTCACAACATTTTTTACCTTGCCGGGATCACCTGTATAAGCATTAATTGCTCCAATGAACATGTTGTTTGAAATGTTGTCAAGATGTCCGCGGTATTTCAACCAGGGACCTGCCATCGAAATATGATCTGTGGTACACTTCCCTTTGGCTTTTAAAAGGACGGGGAGGTTCTCGGGGTCGTTACCGTCCCAGGGAGTAAAGGGTTCAAGGAGCTGTAACCTGTCACTCGATGGTGATACTTTTACTTCAACCGAGGATCCATCCTCTGCCGGCGAAATAAATCCGCTTTCACCCGGATCAAATCCTCTTGCAGGAAGTTCATCACCAACCGGGGCTTCAAGTTTTACTTTTTCACCCTTTTCGTTTACAAGTTCATCGGTGAGCGGATTGAACGAAATGGTGCCGGCTATTGCCAGTGCAGTAACTATTTCGGGAGATGCGACAAATGCAAGAGTATCAGGATTTCCGTCATTTCTTTTCGCAAAGTTTCTGTTGAAAGAGGTGATTATGGTGTTTCTCTCACCTGTCTTCATATCAACTCTTTTCCACATGCCGATGCAAGGTCCGCAGGCGTTTGCAAGAATTACACCGCCAAGATCGGTAAGAGTCTGCAACTGACCGTCCCTTTCGATGGTTGCCCTTACCTGCTCGGAACCCGGAGTGATTGTAAACTGTGATTTCGCTTTCAATCCTTTGGCGAGAGCCTGACGGGCAATGTTTGTTGATCTGTCAATATCTTCATAGCTTGAATTGGTGCAGCTTCCGATAAGAGCAACACTCAGTTTTTCAGGATAGTTGTTCTCTTTAGCTGCTTCTTTAAGTTTTGAGATGGGCCATGCGAGATCAGGGGTGAAAGGACCGTTTACATGTGGTTCGAGTTCACTTAAATTGATTTCAATTATCTGGTCAAAATATTTTTCAGGATTTGCAGCCACATCTGAATCGGCTTTGAGTTCTGAGGCAATGTCATCAGCGAGTGCAGCGAGGTCTTCCCTTGCTGTCGATTTAAGATATGCTGCCATTTTCGCATCATAAGGGAAAAGTGAAGTTGTGGCACCAATTTCAGCTCCCATGTTACAGATGGTTCCCTTGCCTGTACATGATATCGATTCAGTTCCCTCACCGAAATATTCAACAATCGCACCAGTTCCACCCTTCACGGTCAGGATGCCGGCAAGTTTGAGAATAACATCTTTTGGAGATGTCCAGCCGTTCAGTTTTCCGGTAAGTTTTACACCGATGAGTTTGGGCCATTTAAGTTCCCAAGCCATTCCTGCCATCACATCAACCGCATCAGCACCGCCAACACCAATGGCAATCATTCCGAGTCCGCCTGCATTTGGTGTGTGGGAGTCGGTACCGATCATCATTCCACCAGGGAATGCATAGTTTTCAAGAACCACCTGATGGATGATTCCTGCACCCGGTTTCCAAAATCCGATTCCGTATTTGCTACTGACACTTTCAAGGAAATCATATACTTCCCGGTTGTCAGTGTTTGCTCTGTTGAGATCATCAACAGCGCCGGTCTGTGCCTGAATCAGGTGATCACAATGAACAGTTGAAGGAACCGCAGCTTCCTTCTTTCCGGCTGACATAAACTGCAGAAGTGCCATCTGGGCAGTTGCATCCTGCATGGCTACACGGTCGGGAGCCAAATCGGCATAATCCTTGCCTCGTGTAAGTGGAGATGAAGGAAGTTCCCAAAGATGAGTATATAAAATCTTTTCGGCGTAAGTAAGTGGTCTGCCCAAAAGTGTGCGGGCATGCTCCACCTTACCCGCAAATCCTTCGTAAACTTTCCTGATCATATCAAGATTGGCTGTCATCCGTATCCTCGTTAAAAAAATTGGAAAAATCAATTTACAAATATAGCAAAAGAGAGGCGAGACATAGTCCGGAGATTCGGAACCTCAGCGACTTGAGAAACTTGAGTGATTTAAATAATGATGAATTTACATTTTCAGAAAAGGAGTGACAATCGTCTCGATTGTCCTACCGAAAACTCTCGAAACGGGAAAAGGAGTGACAATCGTCTCGATTGTCCTACCGAAAACTTTCAAGGATTATTAAAAACATAAAACCATTTGTAATCCTCACCCTCTACCACCAGCCCTTTTTTCATGGGATTATTATAGATATAGCTCGCAAATGTTACAAATTCATCGTTGTTTCTTACAGTCTTGTCAAAAGATTCATGCTGCCAAAGCTTCTTTTTGCACCGATGGGCTGTGAAACTTTTTATGCTTTGCATTATTTCAGAAAGGGAAAATTCCGCATCGTCATTTTTAGGAAGTGGAATTATCAGGAGGTGTATATGATCCGGCATCACAACTGCTGTTAAAAGATCGTATTTTTCATCATCGAGGAATTTTATTGCTGAAAGCACTATGTCTCTTTCCTCAGGTGAAAGGATTTCGCCCGACGAACAATGCGAGGTTACGAAATAACAAGTTCGGGTGGATTGATAGTGAGGGGGTTTCCTTCGTGTAACATTCAGGTCTTTAACCGGTTCGAAATTCGATTTCATGTTTGTTATGGTTTTTTTTAAGGTTTTATAAATTTCTGTATTCCCATTTTGTTGGTCGATAGGACAATCGAGACGATTGTCACTCCTTTTCCTGAGTTTGAATTGGTCGAAAGGACAATCGGGACGATTGTCACTCCTGTTCCGAAACGAAAGATTTCCCAAAAATAAAAAAGGGGCGAATATCATTTCTGACATCGCCCCTGAATTTTCAGCTTTCGCTATTCAGCCTTCAGCCCTCAGCTTTCAAACTTCTGACTTCAGCTTTTCTTCTTCGGTCTGTAGAGGTGAACACTTTCGCCAAAGAAAACTTCTGCGGCTTCCATCACGGTTTCTGAAAGTGTGGGATGAGGATGAATGGTCATTTTGAGGTCGGTAACATTTGCACCCATCTCGATGGCAAGTGTGCCTTCGGCGATTAGTTCACCAGCGCCGGGACCACAAATTCCCACTCCGAGAATTCTTTGAGTATCGGGATCGACAACAAGCTTTGTGACACCATCGAATCTGTCAAGGGTGGTCGCTCTGCCGGAAGCTGCCCATGGAAATTTAGCAACTTCGTGCTTGATTCCCTTTTCACGGGCTTCAGTTTCTGTGATTCCTGCCCAGGCAATTTCGGGATCTGTGAAAACCACGGCGGGAATTGCCGCAGGTTCGAATGCCACACGATGACCGGCGATAGCCTCCACCGCCACACGGGCTTCGTGTGAAGCTTTGTGCGCGAGCATGGGATCACCTGCAATATCACCGATTGCATAAATGTACTGATCAGTGGTCTTCAGAGTATTATCAACTTTGATGTGCCCGCGGGGTGTAAGTTCAACCTTTGTGTTCTCCAGACCAAGTCCGGCAGTATTAGGTCTTCTTCCGATCGATGCAAGTACATAATCGTAGAATTCCACTCTGTCAGCACCTGTTTTATCCTGAATTGTAACATTAATTCCGTTTTCGACAGGTTCAAGCTTCATTACCCGTGACTCAAGCATTATCGCCTCGAACTTTTTCTTCAACATCTGAGAGAGGAAGTTCACCATATCACGGTCGGCACCTGGCAGAAGTCCGTTTGTCATTTCCACTACAGAGACCTTTGTCCCGAGTGCTGCATAAACAGATCCAAGCTCAAGTCCTATGTATCCGCCACCAATTACCAGCATCTTTTCAGGAATTGCAGGAAGATCGAGTGCAGAAGTGGAATTCAACAGCCTGTTGCTTTTTATATTGAAAGCAGGTATCGTTATGATCTCGGAACCGATTGCAATAATCGCTTTTTCGAAGTGAATTTCATCCTTGCCTCCATCGTTAAGATCAACTTTTACCGAGCGGGAAGAAGTAAATGTAGCCCTTCCCTGAACAAAATTGATCTTGCGCTGTTTTGCAAGCTGACCAAGTCCACCGGTCATCTTGCCGACTACTTTATTTTTGAATTCACGAAGCTGATCAAGGTTTATTTTTGGTTCGCCAAAATCGACACCCCAGTGCTTTGCTTCCTTCGTCTCGTTTATCAGTTTTGCAACATGAAGAAGTGCCTTCGATGGGATACAACCTCTGAAGAGACACACTCCACCCGGATTTTTATCCAGATCAACAAGCGTTACTTCCATTCCCATATCTGCTGCGGCAAAAGCGGCAGCATATCCACCGGGACCGGCACCAATCACCAATAATTGTGTTTTTATCATAGCAACCCCCTACCCTTCAATCAAAAGTTTAAAGGGATTCTCGAGAGTTTCGATAACCCATCTTAAGAAACGGATTGCATCAGCACCATCAATCACTCTGTGGTCATATGAAAGAGACAATGGCAGCATCAGTCTCGGTACAAAATTACCGTCTTTGTAAACTGGTTCGAATGCACCTTTGGAAACACCAAGTATTGCAACTTCAGGTGAATTGACAACAGGTGTGAAATAGGTTCCGCCAATTCCACCGAGGTTGGAAATGGTGAAGCATCCACCCTGCAGGTCATCGAGCCCGATTTTTTTGTTCCTTGCCTTTTCAGAAATCACATTCATTTCGGCAGAGATTTGGGTAAGGTTCAGATTGTCGGTTCCCTTGATGTTTGGAACGATCAAACCGAACTCTGTATCGACAGCAATGCCAATATTGAAATAGCTCTTGTAAACTATCTCTTTTTTCTCCATGTCAACTGATGAGTTGAACTGCGGGAACTGTTTCAAAGCAGCAGTGATCACCTTTACCAAAATCGAAGTCATCGTGAGTTTACCACCTGATTTCGCAACATCAGGAGCAAATTTCTTCCTAAGCTGCTCAAGGTCTGTAATATCCGCTTTGTCAAACTGTGTTACATGCGGAATTGTAGCCCATGCGTAACTCAGGTGCTCTGCAGTCTTTGTTCGGATGTTGTTCATCGCTTTCCGCTCGATTTCACCAAACTTGCTGAAATCGGGAAGTGGCTGATGCTTAATTCCAAAACCACCTGCCGCAGCCTGTGGCTGATCTTTCACCCTTCCTTCATGAAGAGCTTTCGAGAAAGCTTTCACATCATCAAGGGTTATTCTTCCACCCGGACCTGACCCGGGCACCTTGTTGATATCCACACCAATCTCTCTTGCAAGCCTTCTGACTGAAGGAGCGGCTGGTGCTGAATTCTTTAAGATCGGTGGTTGCATGTCGAGCAGAACTCTCGGTGGAGCAACTGTCACTTCAGGGTTACCCAGTTCCTCTTTGAGCTCCTCGGGTGTCAGTTTTGGTGCTGCGGTTTGGGAAGGAGTCACGGGCTGTGCCACAGGAGCACTTGCCACGGTATTGACTGCCGGAGCCGCACCTGATGATGAATCAAGTTTGAACATCACAGAACCGACTTTTGCATGCTCGCCTTCTTTTACAAAGACCTCTGTTATGGTACCTGAAGCACTCGCAGGCACCTCGACTGTCGCTTTATCGGTCTCTATTTCCAATACAGACTGATCTTCCTCGACTTTATCACCAACTTTAACGAGTACCTTGACAACCATCGCCGATTCTATTGTATCACCCAAATCAGGCAGTATCATCTCGGTCGATACAGGAGCAGAATTTTGAACCGGGGCTACCGGAGCAGGTACGACAGTTACAGGCTCTTCAGCCTTTGCCTTTGGAGTTTCAACAGCTTTTTCAACTGCCGGGGGAGCTGCAACAGGAGCAGCAGCCTGACCTTCGGCGCTGACTGAAAACACAACTGCGCCTACTTCAACTTTATCGCCTTCTTTTACATAGACACCTGAAACTTTTCCTGATATCTCGGAAGGGACCTCGATTGTAGCTTTGTCGGTTTCAATCTCCAAAACAGTCTGATCCTCTTTCACCATATCGCCCGGTGCAATAAGTACTTTTACGATGGTCGCGGAAACTATACTTTCACCCAGATCGGGTAATTTAAATTCTTTATCCATGGTACATTCCTTTCTTACGATATCATCGGGTTAAGTTTATTTTTGTCGATATCAAGCTCTTCAATGGCTTTATCGACAACAGATTGTTTAACCTTGCCCTCTAACATCAGTCCATAGAGCGCTGCCACGGTAACATATTTTGCATCCACTTCGAAGAAATCCCGAAGCTCTTTCCTGCCCTCACTTCTTCCAAATCCATCGGTTCCGAGAGTCAATAATCTTCCGGGCACCCACTTGGAAATTGAATCAGGAATTGCCTTGATGTAATCACTCGAAGCAACAAAAACGCCCGAAGCTCCTTCAAACACTTTCGAAATGTAGGTCTGTTTCGGATTACCGGGGTTCAGAAGGTTCCATCTCTCTACATCGAGAGCTTCTCTTCTGAGTTCTTTATAACTTGTTGCGCTGTAAATATCTGCAGCAACTCCATACCTCTCCTCAAGTATTTCCTGAGCCTTAAGCACTTCATTCATGATTGTGCCACTGCCGAGAAGATTTACCTTGAGTTTCAATTTTTTCTTGTCGGATGAACGGAATTTGTAGAGACCTTTTACAATCCCCTCTTTGACTCCTTCGGGCATTGGGGGCATTGCATAATTTTCGTTCATTACTGTGATATAATAGAACAGGTCTTCCTGCTCTTCATACATTCTGCGAATGCCTTCGCGAATGATGATTGCAAGTTCGAATGCAAATGCAGGATCGTAGGTCAGAAGTGTAGGCACGGGATAAGCGAGGTGGTGAGAATGACCATCCTGATGCTGCAAACCCTCTCCATTAAGGGTGGTTCTGCCTGCAGTTCCTCCCACGAGGAAACCCTTCGTACGCATGTCGGCACCTGCCCATACAAGGTCACCTATTCTCTGGAATCCGAACATCGAATAGTAGATGAAGAACGGAATCATATTCAAACCATGGTTGGCATAGGATGTACCTGCAGCGAGGAATGATGCCATCGAACCGGCTTCGGTAATACCTTCTTCGAGAATCTGTCCGTCTATCGCTTCTTTGTAATAAAGGAGGCTCTGTCTGTCAACCGGCTCATAAAGCTGTCCGACATGGGAATAGATACCCACCTGACGGAAGAGGGCTTCCATACCAAATGTACGGGCTTCATCGGGGACTATCGGAACAATTAGCTTGCCGAGCTCCCTGTCTTTGAGGAGATTGGCGAGAATCTTAACAAATACCATTGTTGTAGATACTTCTCTGCCATCTGTACCCTCAAAAAATTCCGAAATGATCTCCTCAGGTGGAGTCTTAATCGGTCTGATATCAACTTTTCTCTGAGGAACGGAACCACCGAGGGCTTCCCTTTTCGCTTTCAGATATTGAATCTCGGGGCTGTCGGGAGCAGGCTTATAAAATGGAGCTTTAGCCACTTCATCATCTGAAATGGGGATTCCAAATCTTGTTCTGAATTCTCTTAATTCATCCTCGTTCAGTTTCTTCTGCTGGTGAGTAATGTTCTTTCCTTCACCGCTTTCACCGAGTCCGTAACCTTTGATTGTCTTTGCAAGAATAACAGTCGGCTGACCTTTGTGCTCATAAGCTGATTTGAGAGCGGTATAAACTTTTTCAGGATCGTGTCCGCCTCTTCTCATCTTCCTCAACTGTTCATCACTCATTTCCTCAACCATTTTGGTGAGTTCAGGATGTTTTCCGAACAATTTTTCTCTGACATAAGCACCCGACTCTACCGAGAATTTTTGGTATTCACCATCGACAATTTCTCCGAGGGTCTGAACGAGAATTCCTTTGTCGTCTCTTTCGAGCAACGGATCCCAGTCGGAACCCCAAACCACTTTAATAACATTCCAGCCGGCACCTCTGAAAGCAGCTTCAAGCTCCTGGATGATTTTGCCGTTACCTCTTACAGGACCGTCAAGTCTCTGCAGGTTACAGTTAATAATAAAAATAAGGTTGTCAAGTTTTTCGCGGGAAGCGAGGGTGATGGCACCGAGTGATTCGGGTTCATCAGTTTCACCGTCACCAAGAAACGCAATTACTTTGGCGTCAGATTTTGGAACAAGTCCTCTGTCTTCGAGGTACCTGTTAAATCGTGCCTGGTAAATAGCCTGAAGTGGTCCCAATCCCATCGAAACGGTTGGGAACTGCCAGAAATCAGGCATCAGCCAGGGATGCGGGTATGAGGAAAGTCCTCTTGGAGTTTTCAGCTCTCTTCTGAAGTTTTCAAGCTCTTCAACCGAAATTCTTCCTTCGAGAAATGCTCTGCCGTATATTCCCGGTGAGGCATGCCCCTGGAAATAGATCATATCGCCGGGATGGTTTTCGCTTTTTGCTCTGAAGAAATGATTGAATCCGATTTCAAGGAGTGTGGCAACCGATGCATAAGTGGAAATGTGTCCGCCAATTCCGTTTTCAATTTTATTGGCTCTTACTACCATTGCCATCGCATTCCAGCGGATGATGCTTTTTATTCTTCTTTCAATTTCACGGTCACCCGGGAAAGGAACCTGTTTTTCTCTCGGAATGGTGTTGATGTAAGGTGTGTTGGCTGTGAATGGGATCTCCACTCCTGCTTTGTGTGCCCTTATTTGCAGGAGGTGCAGTAATTCAACCACTCTCTCTTTTCCGCCATTCTGCAAAACATAATCAAGAGAATAGAGCCATTCCTGATTCTCAAGTTCCTGTATTTCACGCAAATTTTTATCGTCTGTCATATAAAACCTGTTTAGTTGTCGATGTTCGTTTCTGTTTCTAATAACACGGTGGGGAAATTTTTAATTTCAAACTTACAAATTTAGCAAAAGAAATCTAAAATCGCAGACGGGTTTCGTGCCCAATGTCCCAAATAACATTTGCATTTATGAAAAATATGATTTAGATTAACAACTCATCATTAAATGTTTTTTTATACCTCTTTTGAGAAAGCCAAATCATGATTTCTGATGGGAGTTCAGATAGTAGTAATGGCATAGCTCTAGACAATTTCTTCAGTTTCTTGCCGGGAATGGCATACAGATGTGCCAATGATTCTGACTGGACCATGTTTATTATTTCCCCCGGGTCTTTTGAGCTGACCGGATACACACCGGATGAGTTTATAAATCAACTCGTTTCCTTCGATTCCTTAATTCTGCCCGAATATAGAAAAAAAGTCCGGGATGCCATCCAGGAATCAATTGACTCCAGACTTCCGTTCACCATCGAGTACAGAATCCTGACAAAATCGGGTAATGAGAAATGGGTCTGGGAAAAAGGGGCAGGAATCTACGACGACAAAGGGAATCTCCTTTTTCTTGAAGGATATATCACCGACATTACAGAGAAAAAAGAACGGGAATTCGAATTTAATACCTTCTTCGACATCCAACCCGACCTTCTTTGTATAGCCACAATTGGCGGAACTCTCATAAGAGTTAACCAGGCATGGGAGAGAACTCTCGGCTTTGAAGTTAAGGAGCTGCAGGGTCGCTCATTTATCGAATTTGTACACCCCGATGATCTGGAAAAAACCCTGAACCTAGCGGGATATGTCTCGGATGACGGGATCATATCTTCTTTCCGAAACAGATATCTGACCAAATCAGGTGAAGTTGTTACCCTCGACTGGCGGGCAGCAATCAAAAATGATAAATATTATGCCGTTGCAAGAGATGTCTCTCAACAAATCAAACTCCAGGAAAGCGTCAAAGAAAATGCCGGAGTTCTAAAGTCACTCGTAAATTCGATCACCGAATCTGCTATTCTGATCGAAATTGACGGCACCGTTGTAATCAGTAACTTAATTACTGCCGAGAGACTTAAGAGGCCGGGAGAAGATCTGTCTGGAAAGAACATTTTTGAACTTCTGGAACCTGAAACAGCAGAATACAGAAGAAAAAAGGTTGACGAGGTCATCCGTAAAAAAGCTTCTGTACAATTCGAGGATCTGAGATTTGGAAGCAACATCCTGAACTCGATTTATCCAGTTTTTGACGAAAATGGCGATGTTTCCAGGCTGGCGATTTTCGGATTCGATATTACCCACCGTAAACACTCGATACGGGAACTTGAAGCACTTTCGAGTGAATTAAGAGATTTGAATGAAAGAAAGAACAAGTTTATTTCCATTTTGGCTCACGACTTGCGGGGTCCTTTCCACCCGTTGCTTAATTCACTTGACCTGTTGCACAGCGACTATGAACTTTTTACAGAAGATGAAAGAAAACAGTTCATCAAATCAAGTTATGAAATAGCTCAAACCCAGTTCGCACTTTTGGAATCGATTCTCGAATGGTCAAGGGCAACGCAAGGGAAATTGAGAATAAATGCCGAAAGGTTTCTGATCTCAACTACCATCCAAAAAGCCATTGCTCAAGTATCATCCGTCTTTGAAAGCAAAAATATTTTAATAAAATTTACACCATCTGAAGAATTTTTCGCAATTGCGGATACCGAGATGACTATTACCGTCATCAGAAACCTTCTTTCGAACGCCGCTAAATTCAGTGATGTCGGTTCTCAGGTTTGGATTAACCAGAAAGCTACGGATAAAACGATCGAAGTTTCGGTTATCGACAATGGAAGAGGTATCGAATCTGAAAGCCTGAATAAACTTTTTGACATCTCTCAAACAAGATCGTCCCGGGGAACATTCAATGAAAAAGGTTCCGGGCTCGGTCTTCTCCTGTGTAAGGAATTGTTGGAAAAGATGCATGGCACTATTGCGATTTCGAGTGAACTGGGAATGGGCACTATTGTAACATTCACCCTCCCGAGAGGCTTGTCGATTTGATAGCCGGAAACGGGATTTCCTGACCCGCCGGAATTATGATAAAAGAAATTGAAATCGCCGTGAATCCGGCTGATGTCCGCGACAACGAAAAAATACGCTCCCTCATTCTCAAATCGATTAGAGAGAAACCGGCAAAAATATCGGGATATTACATCTCGAAAAGATCAATTGACGCGAGAAGCAGAACCCCCCTTTACCGATTCAAAGTTCAGGTTTTTATTGATGAACCGGTCGTTAATCCCCTTACACCTCCTGTTTACAAGGAAGCTGCCGATGGTAAACAGGTAATTATTGTCGGTGCAGGTCCCGGTGGACTTTTTGCAGCACTCCGACTGTTGGAAAGCGGCATTAAACCGGTTATCCTCGAGAGAGGGAAGGATGTGCAGGCAAGGAGGCGGGATCTTAGAGCAATTATGCAGTTCCATACGGTAAACGCCGATTCCAATTACTGTTTCGGCGAAGGAGGTGCAGGCACCTACAGCGACGGCAAGCTCTATACCCGCTCCGACAAAAGAGGAAATGTCCTTAAAATATTGAACATTCTTGTAATGCATGGAGCCGACCCCGACATCCTGGTAGATGCTCACCCTCATATTGGATCAAATAAACTGCCGAAAATTATCGCCTCCATCCGTCAAACAATTCTCGATCATGGTGGTGAAATTCATTTTGATTCGAGAGTCATCGGTTTTCTGAGGGTAAACAACACAATCACAGGAGTTGTCGTAAACGAATCAGAAGAGTTCAGAGGAGATGCCGTTATACTGGCTACCGGTCATTCTGCCAGAGACATTTTTTATCTCCTCGACAGGGAAAAAATATTGATTGAAGCCAAACCTTTCGCCCTCGGTGTGAGAATCGAACATCCGCAACCGCTTATCGATGAGGCGCGTTACCATTCCAAAAAAAGAGACCCGAATCTGCCGGCAGCGAGTTACTCACTCACATGCCAGGCTTCCGGAAGAGGAGTCTATTCTTTTTGCATGTGTCCGGGAGGTATCATCGTTCCGGCATCAAGTGCTCCCGGTGAACTTGTACTCAACGGAATGTCGGTCTCCCGCCGCGATTCCCCTTTTGCAAATTCAGGATTCGTAGTTGAGGTCACTCCAAACGACTGGGCGCAATTTGAAAACAAAGGTGCCCTTGCGGCGCTGGAGTATCAGAAAATGGTTGAAATTGATGTTTGGAAGGCAGGGGGAAGCACTCAAACTGCCCCTGCTCAAAAGGTGACTGACTTCACAAAAGGGAAAGTCTCTTCGACACTTTCCAAAACGAGTTATATACCCGGAACTGTTTCACTCGACCTGAACACAATTCTGCCGCATGAAATTTCATTCAGATTAAAAGAGGCTTTGAGAATTTTCGATAAAAAACTGAAGGGCTACATTTCAGAAGAGGCTCAGATGCTTGCAGTTGAATCGAGGACTTCATCACCTGTCCGCATTCCGCGAAACAGGGAAACGCTCATGCATCCGCAGATTTCAGGGCTTTATCCTTGTGGTGAAGGAGCGGGTTACGCGGGTGGAATTGTTTCCGCTGCCATCGATGGAGAAAATGTGGCAGCAGCCTTTCTAAACCCGTCTTCCGATAGCTGAGGCTATTAATCTCACTTCATTAATCAACTTTTCAAATTGATCCGGAAAGAGTGCCTGAGGACCATCAGACATGGCTTTTGCTGGATCGTTGTGCACTTCAACTATCAGTCCGTCAGCGCCGGCAGCAACGGCTGCTCTGGCAACAGGAGTTACCATATCACGGTATCCGGTGGCGTGTGAAGGGTCGGCAATTACAGGAAGATGGCTTTTCTGTTTGATCACCGGTATTGCTGATACATCAAATGTGTTTCTGGTGGAGGGTTCAAAAGTCCTGATTCCCCTCTCGCATAAAATTACTTTATTGTTCCCGCCTGCGAGGATATATTCGGATGACATTAAAAGTTCATCAATGGTTGCAGACAATCCCCTCTTTAGGAGTACAGGAATATTTAATTTCCCGAGCTCTTTCAGCAACGGGTAGTTATACATGTTTCGTGCACCCACCTGAAAAATATCAGTATATTTCCCGACAAGATCGATAAGGGTGAGATCAATTATTTCAGTTACGACCTTTAAGCCGTTTTCATCTGCAGCTTCCCTTATGAATCTGAGACCATCCTCACCCAACCCCTGAAACGAGTAGGGGGAGGTTCTCGGTTTGTAGGCACCACCTCTTAAAATTTTCGCTCCCGATTTCGCCACATAACGGGCAACAGAATGAATCTGGCTTTCATTCTCCACTGCACAAGGACCTGCAATTATTGTAACTTCTTCACTTCCGAGCAATGCATTACCAACTTTAATGATGGTATTGTCGGCTTTAAACTCCCGCCCTGCAAAAACATACGGTTCGGAAATGCTGAGTACTTTCGCAACACCCTCGATCATGCTGATTTCTTTTATATCACTCTCGGGTTTCATCCCTCCGATACCGATGATTCGCTGTCCTTCTCCCTCGGATTTTAATACAGAATAACCCATACCTTTGATCTTCTCAACGATTCTGTCAATCTTTTCTTCATCTGCTCGCTGTTCAAATACTACAACCAACTTGATCTCCGGGAAAAATGAACTGCAAAAGTAACTCTATTTTGCATGTTTAACAATAAGTAATCAGATTCTGTAATAAAAACCGTTCAGGAGTAACTTTAGTTGCTTTCAATATGTTACGGGTAACCGGGTTACTCCTCTCCCGCTATGAAACATTTCTGCATTATTGCATTATTGGATTATTGGATTAAAAACGCCTCTCCAATTTTCTTTTTGCTGAAAAGGACTAAATAGCACTTCAGGTTTTCCAGGCGTTTTATCTCTTCCGATGACCTGTACCTCTGGAGCTGGGCGATGCCCTCGTTCTTTATCTGCTCGTACTTCGATTCATCTTTCATCTTCAAATACTTGAATTCGATTAGAAACTGATACTTGGAGTCATACGCATCATATCTCGTAAGAAGAAGATCAAGCCTGCCGTTTGAAATCTCTCTCTCACTGTCGATAATAAATATCCTGTTTAATGAGAGAATGGAGATTACAATCATCTTCAGATTGCTTTCACGGAAGTTCTGGAAGTCGTTGTCTTTCAGCGGTTCCATAATCTTCGATACTTCTTCTACGAGGTAATCAATCTTTCCTTCACTCGCCATCTGCTTGAAAATGCGGGCTTTTTCGGAAAGGTCAAACGAAATATTCTGCTCCATCTCATACACTGCACGCAGATACTCCCAGTAGATGGTTTTAATAACATAATTCGGAATCACAAACCTGATTATACCGTACTCCTCTTTGTCAATTGTCAGAAGTCCGTTGTAAAAGAGAACCGATATGGCGTCTGCCCGGCGGTATGGCATCTCCAGATTGAATTGTGTTGAGAGACCGCCTTCAATCGCCTCCTCCACATACACATGTTCAATGATGTAATCCCTGTCAGCTTTGGGCAATTTTGAGAGTATGTTACTGATCTTCTTCCAGTCGCTTGTTACATTATTGTCAGTTATTTCTTCCGGATATGTATAATCTTTGTGAAAAGCCGATAGAAAACTCAACACCAGCTGGGGATTGTACAGTTTCTCACCACCTCTTCTCGAAAAACGGCTACCGTTGAACCAGGCACGCATATCGCCAAGCAGTTTATCAAGGTCGAATTTCCCTTCCTCGTAGATTGTACCGAGTATCAACTCTTTCAGTTCAGCCTCCGTAAATCCCGCAAGATTGTGAAAATCGATGTCGAGTGTAATATTTAACCCGATGTTGAATCCACTCGTCATACTGTCCAAAGTAACCGGGGTGACTCCTGTGGCAAAAAAACGGCTGACTATCCCTTTCCCGGTATAAATCTTAATGGTCTCATAAAACTTCCTCACCCAGCCGTTACGGGAGACCACCTCCTGAAAATGCTCTTGATTGAATGAGAACAGATCATTTGTGAAATGATCATACTCATCAATTAGAATATATACCTTACCGGACGGTCTGTATTTACTAAAGATTGTGAAAAAATTTCTGAGCAGTTCGGGACTTGAAAAATCAGGATTTCTGAAGATATCCTTCTCAGTTTCGGTACCAATGTCGTAATCATTCAAAAAATTAATGATGACATTGTAAACTTCCGAATTAAATTCAGATTCAATCCTCCCGGAATCCTCTGTTTTAATCCCGCTGAAATTAAAACTGAGGATGTAATAGCTGTTTCTAAGAGCCGTAGTGTTCCCCGGTTGTCCGATATAATAATTTCCGAACAATTCCTCAAACTGATCATTGTACTGAATACCATAATAATGTTCAAGCATCGAAATTAGAAGCGATTTACCGAATCTTCTCGGACGGAGAAAAAAGAGGTAATTATCACTAAGTTGCTCAAGCAGTCCTATAAATTTTGTTTTGTCAATGTAATATGCCTGCTCTCTAATGAGTTCTGCATAATTTGAAGTTTTGGAGGGTATTTGCTTTTTCATTTGCTTGAATTTTAATTGTTTGGTATGTGCAAATATAATGATTTGTGGTTAGTTACTCTTAGTTGAATTAGAGCGTAGAAGAGAATCCCAAATTTCGATTGTGGATGGCAAAAAAAGGATGCAACAATTCATCGGAAAGAGGCAGTAAAACCTATCCTTTTTTTGTCAAAGCATCAAGTTTTTCTTTTATTTCGAGATTTTCCGGGTACCTTTGGGAGAGATTACGAAGCATCTCAATCAGTTTATTCATGTCGTTTATCTTGATGTAGTAGTCAAGCAGCATGTCGTAGGGGCTTCCGGTATCATCGTATGAGAACGGATCTTTTTCGAGTTCCTTTAAGGCAAGTCCTTCTGAAATGACGCCAAGTCTTTTGAAATCATTCAGTTCGCCCACCCTCTCGTAGAGAAGCGCCGCCCTGTAAACAGTTGAGTAGTTCCTTATCAGGGTTCCGGGCTTCAGATTCATATCAAAATAAATCAGTACCCTTTTTGCCTGACCTTTGTTTTCCATCATAAGGTATGAATCAGCAAGATCGAAATAAAGATTGGAATAGTTGTCGATGAGGGAATATAAAGACCTGTCACGAACCACTTCTTCAGAATTAATTGAACCGAAATCGAATGGCATCCCAAAATTTGCTGTTTCATCAAAATAATCTTCGGGTGTACTTAAGAGTACTTCCAGCAGATCACTGTTTATCGATTCATTTCTTTCGGAAGTTACATAGGGAAGCATCCTGTAAGCGAGCCCTTCCGCCCGGAGATATTTGGAGAACACGGTGCGTGCGCGTCCCTGATATGTCGGAGTAAAGCAGATATCCCTAAGCCATTTTGTTTTAGCTATGATGTCGAATATAACCTGCTCCGAACCTGTTACAACCAGTTGGGAAGAATCTGCTTCTTTCTCCGGAACCGGAGGAAATACGAACGACAGTTTGGGGAATCTCTCTTTGCTTTCCACTTTATATTTATCGAGGACTGACAACGGAATCTCAAGATTATACTTTTCAGGTTTTCTTGTCTGTGGCTGAAGTTTTTCAATTTCATCCACGGAGATGTCCATCCCGGCATTATATGTGCCCATAAAATAATTTGACTTCATGAGTTTTACATACTCGGGAGCATTTAGAAATCCGGCGTGTAAAAAAGTGATATCTTTACGAAGACCGTCCATCAGTTGAAGATAGTAGACAAGAAAGGTCTCCAGTTCATCCTCTGAAAAGACTATTGCATTTTGGGGTATCGATCTTAAAAGATTCTCGCCATAATCGAAATATGCCCCCGATATCACTCCGTTTTTTAGGATTTGTCTGAAGCATATCTTTGCCGAATCAGGCTGACCTTTCACCATATACGAAAGTGCCGCAGTTCCCCAAATGGAAATAATCTTGGAATAGGCGCTTAAGTGCCACGATTCACCTTTGTATTCAGGTGACAATTCGATCGATTTAAGGAAGTGGATCACCGATTTCCGCAGGAATGACATATCCAGAACCGGGAGGTAATTCATCGTGGGGAGGGATATTCTGTCGTAGGCATAGCCGAGAAAGTAGTGAGCCTCCGGATTTGTCGAATCTGTGAGCAGATACTGTTCCAGCTTCTCCGCAGCTTGAGAATAAAGTTCAATCTGAACTGTATCGCTTGTTTCTGCCAAACGAAAAATATCTTTTCCGCTCTCCAGTAAATTCTGCGAAAGTCCAACTGCCTGGAGAACGGAAAAAATTAATATGTAGTGTTTAATCTTGCTCATCAAAATTCTTTATAATCGATAAGCAAAGATAAACAAAAGAGGGATTAGCTGTTAAGCTACATCCCCCGAAGTGCATTTACGATATTCAGTCTGGCTGCTCTGAATGACGGCAGGAAACCGCCAATGAAACCCATAACCAGTGAAAAGATCAGAGATGAAATGATTATCGCCGGAGAAAGGGAGAAACTGAATGCTATCTCTGAAAATGACGAGAAATTCAAAGTCGATATCTTCACAAATGAGAGGAAAGATGCAAGTCCCAACCCGATTACTCCGCCGAGAAGCGCCAGAAACAGCGACTCGATCAGGAATGCCATCAGTATGCTCCTTCTGCTGAAGCCGAGGGCTCTCATCGTTCCAATTTCCACAGTCCTGTTCGCAACCGCAGAGTACATCGTGATTGTGGCTCCAATGGTTGCTCCAAAACTGAAAATCACAGTGACAAATATTCCGACTATGCTGATGAACAGGGAAAGTCCCTCCGACTGCTCGGCATAATACTGTTGCTCGGCCTTCGCTTCATATTGATTCAGCCGTTTATCCTTGAGCAGGAACTGATTAAACTGATCGAGTTGATCGGGAGAAACAAGTTTTGTTGTCAGCGTGCTTACAGTGCTTCCTCTGTTGAAAGCTGCGAGAATCTGCGAAGCATCACCCCACAATTCCGAATCGAAACCACTTCCGTCAGTTGTGAAAATTCCAACAACTGTCCAGTCACCACCGGCAAATTTAATTTTCTTTCCGATTTCAGTCTCCGGGAATTTTGCAACGAGTGCATCGCCCACAATCAGTTCATTCACTCCGAATTTGAATTCGCGTCCCTCTATGATCCTGACCTGAGGTCTGAGTTCTTTATAAATCTCATTTGTTCCGCGCACAGTCAGGTTACCTGTGGCACCGTCATCGCGGGTAAGATTTATCAGAACCACGGGCTCTTTTGAGATAAGAGGTTTTCCGGCAGCCGATTTACTAATCAGTGGTGATGTGGAAATAATTGATTGAGACTCACCGTCAATAAGACTGGATATCTCACCCGTCGCAGATTTTCTGACAATCTTAATATTATCAGGTGAACCCGTCGATTTGAGGGTTTTCTCAATTCCATAAGCCATCATTAAAACCGCTGCGAAAACAAAAGCCACAAGTGCAACACCGGCAATGGTAATTGAAGTGGTGAGTTTTCTTCTCTTGAGGCTGTTTACTGTATATTTTAAAGGTATCATACTCTTCTCCTTACCCTACAAATCTGAATCCGTCAACAATCTTTGTATTGACGGCTTTGTGAATCGGGAAAATCGATGCAATTATTCCGACCAGCATGGCTGAAAAGAAAGCAAATAATATTGTCATCGTTTTTACTTCCAGGATTGGGAATATTGTTTTTGGGACAATCTGACTCAAACCATCGACAAGAGAGATCCCGAGGAAGAGTCCAATGAGTCCGCCAAGAAAGGATATAACCAGCGATTCACCGAGTATCAGGCCTGTCAGATGCTTCCCTGTAAATCCGAGTGTTTTCAGCACTGAATATTCCCTGGTTCTTTCCCTCGCTGCCATGATCATGGTATTACCAAGCACGAGCATTATGATTCCGATAATTACATATGAAACCACATTCATTGCTGTGATAATGGCACTTGTGGAGGCAAGAAATCCCTGGTTGAATGCCCTTTCCGACTCTGTTTTGGTGGTAAATGAGCTGTTTGTAAAATATCCGTCAACCTTTTGTGAAATGGCAGCAATTTTGTCAGGATCGGTAACTTTGATAATATACCAGCCCACTTCATTTGCCCTTGCTGGAGACTCTTTCTGCAGGCGTTCGTTTACATAATCCCAACGGAAGTACATGCCGGTCGCATCAGTTATCTTGTCGCGGGCTTTATAGACGGCTGCCACCTTGAAATCCCAGTTTCCGGGGTAAATATCCCCTTCAATAGTAACAATATCACCTTTTTTGATATTGAACTTTGTAGCGGTAGCCTCGCCAATTACACACGACTGAACATCTTTTTGAAATGCGGCTTTTTCTTCAGGCGTAATCATAAACTCGGGATACACTTCGAAAAAAGTATTATGATCCACTGCCATTCTGCCGAAAAAGTTTTCCTTGTCCTTGTAGACTCCCTGAAACCAGTTTGCCCATGAAACAATTTTTACTCCGTCGATTTTCTCTATTTTATCTTTGTATGCTACCGGCAGAGGGAAGATAAATGATACGGCATTCCTGACAATTACACGATCTGCAGCAGCAGCTTCCACCCCGATATCCCATGCCGTAATGATTGTTCTCATCACAACAAAAGCGATAACGGCAACTGAAATACCAATAATCGTAAGGAAGGAACGCAATTTGTGCCGAAGTGCATTCTTCAGCATAATCTTTAAGATTTTCATACTGTCTCCTTGACCAGTTCACCTTTCTCAAGATGAAGGACACGACTTGCTCTCTCAGCAGCATGCGGATCGTGAGTTACCATTACGATAGTTTTATGGTAATCTTTATTAAGTTTTTCCAAAAGCGACAGAATCTCGGAAGCCGAGTTTTTATCCAGATCTCCGGTCGGTTCATCTGCAACAATTATCAATGGATCAGTTACAATTGCCCGGGCAATAGCCACTCTTTGCTCCTGACCACCTGAAAGTTGTTTCGGGGAGTGGTGCATTCTGTCACCAAGTCCTACTATGGTCAGTGCGGTTTCGACATGTTTTTTCCGCTCATCTTTTTTCAACTTGGTAAGAAGAAGCGGCAGTTCGACATTCTCGAAAGCAGTAAGAACAGGTATCAAATTGTAGAACTGAAAAACAAATCCGATGTTAGCCGATCTCCATTTTGCAAGATTCGACTCACTCATGCGCCCCACATCTTCGCCATTGATATTAATGGTGCCTTCTGTGGGTCTGTCAATACCTGCAATCATATTCAAAAGTGTGGTTTTCCCCGAACCCGAAGGTCCCATCAGGGCAAGAAACTCACCACTCTCGACACCGAGACTCAGTTTATTCAAGACAGGAATCTCGAGGTTGTTTCTCCAATACGATTTTTGAAGGTTGTTGATCTCTATTAAAGATGACATATATTACCTGTTATTGTTTGATTTTCACTTTTAGACCGGGAGTTATTTCTTTTGTGACCTTTTCGAGAATTTTGTCACCCTCGGCAAGTCCGGATGTGATTTCGACAGAGGTTCCGTATTCCTTCCCGGTTGTTACAGGAACTTCCACAATTTTGTCGTCTTTCACTTTGTAAACATACTTTTTATTATCCCGTTTTACGATCGAAGTTACAGGAATGGCAAGGAACGGCTTCTGATCCGTGTTTTTTACAGGTTCAGCGAGAAAAGAGACCCTCGCCCTCATCTCAGGCAAAACCTTGCTGTCGTAATCCTTAAACCCGATCTTCACCAATACCGTCGCTTTTGACCTGTCGGCAGTAGGTACTATTTTTGCTACAAAACCTGCATATCCCTTGTCAGGGTAAGCATCAAGATAAACCTGACACTCCATGTTCAAAGTTATTTTATCAATATTCGATTCTGAGACATCCGCTTCGACCTGAAGGGAGTTCATATCTGCAATCGTAACAACTGCGGCTCTGGAATTGGCTCCACCAGACAAAGGAGAGACCACCTCGCCAACCTCGGCATTTTTAGTCAGTACAGTTCCATCGAAAGGAGCCCTTATAAGAGTATTTTCAAGGTCCACCTTCAGCCGTGTTATCTGGGTTTTTGCATAATCAATTCCTGCAACCACCCTTTTTAACCTTGTCTCTGCGGCATCAAGCTCGGTTTCGGTCAGAGCATTTCTCTCGAAAAGTTGTTTCGCCCTTCTGAAATTGTTTTCAGCTTCCTTAAGGTCAGTCTCAGAAAGTTTCAAGTTCGACTCTGCCTGCTGTATCTGAGCGATAATGTCTGTATCTTCGAGCCGGGCGATAACTTCGTTTTTCCTTACTTTATCACCCTCCACTACCTTCAGAAAAACCAGTCTTCCCATTGCTTTCGATGCAATGGAGGCCTTTCTTTGAGCCACTACATAACCATTTCCTGTGAGCAGGGCTTCACTTTCTGTTGGGGTTTGCATTACTGCGGTCGTCATTTTTACTTCTGCCGGAGGATCAAAAATATCACCAAAAAAATAAAAAACCGCCCATGCGATCGCTGCCAATAATATTATCAGCACCCCGAATTTGATGTATTTTCCGCGGTTTTCCGGATTTTTTCTTTGAGTACGGTCAATTTTTAGTGTTGAAAGATCCATTTCTGAATCGGGCATGTTAAATTCTCGTCTGAATTGAATTTTATGAATAATTATACTGTTAAATTATAAAAGGGCAAAAATAACAAATTTCTCCCTTAATTTCTTGAATTCTGGATATAAAACTATTCAACAGAAACCATTCTTTTTAACCGCTTGTTTAGAATATATACCATTCAACCAAAATCCTTGAATATCATTAATCTTTTCGTGATTTTGGCTGTCCAATTATCAGTATTATTAAATTTCTACGATGAGGAAAATGAGACGCATCATAATTCTTTCAATTCTCTCACTCATAATTTTGTCGAGCGAGAGCCTTAGCCAGCAAAAAAAACCTGTAAACACACCCGGCGGAGCAGATCCTTCAGGTGAGATTTCAGGTGTACTCGTTGATGCCAAAACCGGCAAACCGGTCGAGTATGGTAATTTTGTAATTTACCGCAAAAAAGACAAAGCTCTTGTGAACGGGACTGTAACAGACATTTCCGGGCTGTTCAAAATGTCCCAGGTGCCCTTTGGCTTTTATACTGCTGAAATCTCATTTATTGGTTATGAGAAACTCACAATCGACTCGATACTGGTGACTCCAAAGAGTCTGTCTGTTGATTTGGGGATTTTGAAGTTAAGACCTGCCGGAATGACAACTGATGAAGTACTGGTTACAGGCGAAAAAGACGCCATAATCAACAATCTCGACAAACAGATTATTAATGTTGATAAAAATATCGCATCCGCAGGCGGAAATGCCGCCGATGTCTTAAGAAATGTCCCTTCGGTACAGGTTGACATAGATGGTAACCTGACTCTTCGCGGGAATGGAAATGTGAAAATCCTCATTGATGGCAGACCTGCCAACACAGGCGGTCAGTCAATCGGTGACATTCTGGCTTCAATACCTGCAGGTTCGATCGAATCCATCGAACTCGTAACAAATCCATCAGCCAAATATGATGCAGAAGGCACCGCCGGTATTGTGAATATTAAACTGAAGAAGAAATCAAACCTTGGTATCAACGGTATGCTCTCTTCAAATGTCGGAACAAATGACAAATACAATTCCTCAGTCAATTTGAACTACAAACTCGAACATATCAATTTCTTCGGAAATTTTGATTTCAGAGTGAACAACTTCATGAACGAGGGTAACTCTGTGAGAACCGCCTTCTATCCCGGTTCCACAAATATCCTCTCCCAGACTTCCAACGGTAATTTTACCATGAACATGAGTAACTACAACCTTGGTTTCGACTGGTACCTTGATGACTTTAATACCCTGACACTTCAGGGAAATTACAGGAAGTTCAATTTCGATAATGCGTTCAAGACTCAAAACACCTCCACTTCTTCAGGAACTCCTGCAGAAGTGTATCAGAGATACAGTGAGGGAGCAAGAGATTTCCAAAATCAGAACTACTCCCTGAATTACAAAAGAACCTTTACCGATAAAAACACTGAACTGACTGCCGATCTGACTTTCTCGAGAAATGATGTAAATCTGAACAGTTTTTCGAATGTTGACAGATTCAACAATTCCTCGCTCGTGAAAACCAAGAATGATTCAAAAAATAAATTTCAGTTTCTTGTCGGTTCCATCAACTGGTCCATGCCCCTGTTTGAAAGTACCACAAAACTTGAAACAGGTATCAAGACCACTTTCAGAAATCTGAACTCGGGTGTCTCCTATTTCAATAACGACCCCGTAACTGACAACTGGGTGCTAAACGCCAATCAGACAAATGTCTTCGATTACAATGAACAGATTCATGCTGCCTTCGCAATATTTACAGGAAGCTTCGGCGACTTCAAATATCAGGCAGGTTTAAGATCTGAAACAACTATTGCTGATGGCAAAACCGACAGAACCAATGTCAAAGTGGATAAAAATTATACCGATTTCTTCCCGTCTGTCTACCTGACATACTCACCAAGTATGATTCAGGAGATCAGAGCTAACTATAGCCGCAGAGTTGACAGACCAAATCCAAGACAGGTGAATCCTTTTGTTGATAATACAGATTCACTCAACATCTACTTCGGTAATCCAAATATCAACCCGCAGTTTACAGATTCTTATGAACTCGGTTACTCACTTTTTATGGGTAAACTGAACTTCATGACAACCCTTTTCTACCGTCAAACGAATGGTGCAATCAACTCATTCACCCGTCTTATCGGTAATGGAATCACTGAAACAACATGGGATAATATTGCAACCCAAAAAAGCACAGGATTTGAAGTTAGCACCGGTGGTGAAATTATCTCCGGATTCCGTCTGATGCCATCGTTCTCCTACTACAGAATTCAGTTGAATGGTGAGTCGGGATTGACAAAAATAAATCAGGATGATTACAGTTGGAATGCCAAACTGATCTCCTCGCTCAATCTCTTCGAGGGTGCAAGCATGCAGTTGATGTTTAACTACAATGCCCCCTCTGTAAATGCCCAGGGCAGAACTGAAGAAATGTATTTCATGGATGTCGCATACAAACAGGATTTCTTCGATGGTAACCTGTCACTTACAGTAAGAGTTTCCGATCTCTTCAATACAATGAAGTGGACCAACTCAACTGTCGGTACCAATTTCGACCTGTCGAACTATCGTAAGAATGACTCCAGAAATGTTTATGTAGGGCTCACCTACACCTTCAACAGCTTCAAAAAACAGCAGAAGAAAGGTGGAGAAGAAGGTCCCGGAGCTGATTCCTTCTAGACGGTCAGAAATGATTTTGGGATCATGCACTACTTAATTTTACTTTCACGATAACGACTGTTTCAGTCTGTGAATAAAGCTGCCTTGTGAGACCGGGGCAGCTTTTTTTTATGGAGGTTACAAATCGCTGATCTTTTTGTGTTTGATTTATCGGCTACAAAATTGTATTTTTGAGTCAAACTTTTTAAATGTCAGACAACACAATAGAGCAACAATGGAAATTAATAACAACATCTATCTCGGCGACTGCCTGGAAGTTCTAAAAGAGCTACCGGATAATTGTGTCGATCTGATTTTTACTTCACCCCCCTATGCTGATCAGCGAAAAGAAACCTACGGTGGCATCCACCCGGATCAATATGTCAACTGGTTTATCCCAAGAAGTGAGCAGTTTCTCCGTGTTCTAAAGCCAACGGGCACTTTTGTTTTGAACATCAAGGAAAAAGTCGTGAATGGCGAAAGAAGCACTTATGTGTTGGAGCTTATATTGGAGATGAGAAAACAGGGTTGGCTGTGGACGGAAGAATTCATCTGGCACAAGAAAAATTCATATCCTGGCAAGTGGCCCAACAGGTTCAGAGATTCCTGGGAACGGCTCTTGCAATTCAATAAAGACAAAAAGTTCGCAATGTATCAGGAAAGTGTGATGGTTCCCATGGGTGACTGGGCAAAAACACGCTTAAAAAAATTGAGCCAAACTGATCAAATCAGAGATAACTCGAAAGTTGGAAGCGGCTTTGGAAAAAACATTTCCAACTGGGTGGATCGGGATAAGGCTTATCCTTCGAATGTATTGCACCTCGCGACTGAATGTTCCAACAAAAATCACAGCGCTGCATTTCCCGAGGAATTACCCGAATGGTTCATCAAACTTTTTACTCAACCCGGGGATACTGTTTTAGATCCTTTTATGGGATCCGGGACTACAATCCAGGTAGCAAACAGAATGCACAGACACTCAATTGGTATTGATGTTGTCGAAGAATATTACAATATGGTCAAGTTGTCTGTGGAACCTCAAAAACTGGTACTCTTTGGTTGATATGGCACAATTCAATTTAGAACTCATTCAGAATTATGTAACAGAAAATATCGGTACTTTTCATACAAAACGGTTGGAAAGTCTTGGCAGACTTGATCTTAATAAAATAATCAAAAGAAAAAATCCTTATTTGTTCAAAGCCAAAGACCTCGGACCGGCTGAAATGATCAAAAGTATTGCTGATGCATTTCTGTCGTCCAACGAAGAGACTATTTTTGGTGACTGGTTGGAGAATTTAGCGATTTTCGTTAACTCTTCGGTTTATAGCGGTAGAAAGTCTGGAATTCAAGGAATCGATCTTGAATTTGATAAAGAATCGATCAGATACATTGTCAGCATAAAGTCGGGTCCCAACTGGGGAAACAGCAGTCAGAACAAGAAAATGCTCAGCGATTTCAAGTCGGCAATTAAAACTTTGCGTACCAGTAATTCAGGTTTGCGTGTGGTTCCTGTGAACGGTTGTTGCTATGGTATTGATAACACCCCTGACAAAGGAGATTACTTCAAGTATTGCGGACAGAGGTTCTGGTCATTTATCTCAGGTGATGACGATCTGTACAGAGAAATAATAATACCGATCGGACATGATGCCAAACAGAAGAATCTGGAATTTCTGGAAAAGTACATGGAAATAATCACTACCTTGCAGAGAGGTTTCTTGAACGACTTCTGTCTCCCAAATGGTTCGATTAACTGGAACAAAATAATGGAACTTAACTCGGGCAAGAAAGCATAATCCCAATTTCCGGCTGTATCCATATTCGATCCAGCTGACTCTTCGGAATCCGCTTGCCACTCTAATGTTCCCTGCCATAAAACACCTATATTTACACATCATTTTCCAGGTTTTATATGAAGCTTCTTATCGCCGGATCCTCCGTAGAGGACATGATTCATATAAACGGCACGGTATTAAACCAGCCGGGTGGGATGTTCTATGTGGCTTCTGCTGTTGATGCACTCAAGGAAGATGGTGATGAGATTTTTATGCTGACGAACCTGTCAGAAAAACAAAAGCACCTCTACTTCCCTCTCTACGAGAGATTCAACAGATCACTCGTAAATATTGTTGAGCAGCTTCCCGTCAACCACCTTTTCATTCACGAAAAAGGTGAAAGGGAGGAAAAATATGAGTACCTGACGGAGAAAATTAAATTTGACCCGGCGAGGCTGGCAGATCTCAACCTGAGTGGAGTCCTCGTGAATCTCATAACCGGTTTTGATTTTGCACCCGATGATTTGAAGATACTAAAATCAATCACTCAAGCCCCTCTGTTTCTCGATATCCATTCCCGGGCAAGGTCCTTCAGCGAAGACGGGAACCGGTACTTCGCTAAAATAGTTGATATTGACAAGTGGGCAGCATCTGTCGACATCCTGCAGGCAAATGAAACTGAAATTCTTTGTTGTGGTACCGGCGAAATAGAGGAATCGATAGTCGAAAATATCTTAAATTTGGGAGTCAAAATTGTTTTGGTTACCAAAGGCGATTTGGGGGTAAGAATGTATTACCTGAAAAATGGTGAAATAAACTCCCTCTTCGCGAAAGCAATCAAAGTGGAAACCGTAAACAAGGTCGGGTGTGGCGATGTGTTTGGTGCCGCATTTTTCCTCAACTGGTTGAGAACAGGTGACGCTATAAAAGCACTTTATGCAGGAAATGCTGCCGGTGCTGTAATATCAACTTATAAAACAACAGAACAGATAGAGAACCTTAAAAAAGATGTTGATTCCCTCTTATATGAAAAATAAAATTCTGATTTTTGGCGCATCAGGTATGCTTGGACAACGGTGCTATGAATATTTCGCTAAAAAACTCGGTTACTCTGTCCTCTGCTCTTCCTTCGAAGAAAAGTTCTACGACACTTCCGCAAATTATGTTCAGGCGGATATTACAAAAAGAGACAAGGTCAAATCGATTATATCGAATTTTTCCCCCGATTACATCATAAATGCCGCTGCGTTTACCAATGTGGATAAATCCGAGTCCGAACGGGAACTGGCATGGAGCATCAATGTAAAAGCTGTGGAATACATGGCTGAAGGCGCCAGGAACTGTGATGCCCATTTGATACACATCTCTTCTGACTACATTTTTGACGGAATAAAAGGTCAGTACTCCGAAAACGACAAACCCAATCCGGTTGGTTACTATGGAAGGACCAAACTGGCGGGTGAAAATGCCCTGAGAATTTCGAACGCACTCTACACTATATTGAGAACGAATGTACTGTATGGTGTGATAAAAGAAGGGCGGCTTGATTTTGTGCGCTGGGTCGTTGAATCGATAAGAAAAGGTGAGACAATAAGAATTGTAACCGATCAGATAAATAATCCCACTTTCCTGGATGACCTGGTTAGAGCCATTGGACAGGTGATGGAATTTGGAAAGTACGGAGTCTACAATATAGGTGGCCGGGAATTCCTCTCCCGTTATGATTTTACAATGAGAATAGTCGACTTTTTTGGTCTCGATAAATCGCTCGTGAAGGCAATTACCACACCTGAACTGAATCAGCCGGCAAAAAGGCCCCTGAACTCGGGACTGGTAACCATTAAGGCAGAAACCGAATTCGGCTACTCTGCCAGTTCGATAGAGGATACATTCAGATTTATGAAGGACGAACTTAACCTCTAATCGTTCGAGCCCATCAAATCTGAAATAAACTGCATGTTTTTTGAATCAAAATTTGAGATTACAATCTTTAGAATTGCCGTCAGGGGAACTGCCAGAAACATCCCCATAATACCCCAGATGTAACCCCAGATTATAACAGAAAAAAGAATAACCAGAGGATTCAGGTTGAGCCTTTTCCCAACAATCATCGGCTCAAGAAGGTTAAAGTAGAGGGTTTGTATCCCTGCCATACAACCAACAACCAGCAGCGTGAAAGTGATTTCCCCTGAATCCACCAGCGACATCAGGGCGGGAAGTATTGTTGCGAAAGCAGACCCGATTGTTGGTATAAAGTTCAGGATAGCGGTAAATGCTCCCCATACTGCGGGAAACGGAACGCCAAGAATTCCAAGAACAACCCCGACGGTTACACCGGCAAGGATATTGAGAACAAGTTTTGTAATAATATACTTTTGAATCTGCTCGGGAATGGTTTTAAATGTTTTCTCAAGCTTCGTGGTTTCTTCCTCAAGATCATGATCGAGCTGGTCAACGGATTTACCTGATTCATCAGCAACATGCTGTTTCCGTTTGATAATTTCGAACTTCTTTGGAGAGACAACCCTTTTCTCGATGGCACGATATATCGCTTTGTGACCGGGAAGAATAAACGAGAAGAAAAATATTACAAACAGGGCGTAACCCATAAGATCAATTGTCGAGGTGAGTAGACCTCCGGCAAGGGAACCGTAGTCGATCTGATTTAAAAGCGATTGTATCGAAAAGTTATTTAATGCCGGATCGGTGATACCGAGGGAGGTGGCAGTGTTTATAACCATTGCAGAAAGTTTTTTATCGTAAAGATCGAGTTCACTGCTGAAGCTCATCAGACTGTCTATGATAAATTTGCCCGCAAACCATGTCATTGTGAAAGTAATGGCAATATCCAACAGTCCCGCAATTGCGAGTGGTATTTTCTTCGAAGTGAGAAATCTGTTTAGTGGCACAAAAAGGAAATAAAGGAAATAGGCTATTACAAAAGGAAGAAAAAGATTTTGAAGTTCTTTCAACACGATAACGATGGCTACTATGCCCAGCGTCGCAATGAAAAATTTTGTCAGGTTATCCAGAGTTGTTTTTTCGGTCATGGCTTCAAATGTTTGTTTTTTTGAATTCAATATAGGAAAAGTTTTTTAGTTATGAGTGAACTTGTCCGGTTCGGCACCTGCAGTTGGAAATATGAGTCATGGAAAGGGATTATATATCCTGAATTTGGTGAAATCAATTTTTTGGAGGAGTACGCAAAATCTTTTGATTCTGTCGAAGTTGATCAGTGGTTCTGGTCACTTTTTACTCCCGGGAAACCACCCGCACTTCCAAAAGTAAAAGATGCGGAGGAATACGCTTCCGTCACACCGGATAATTTCAGATTTACCATTAAAGTGCCCAATTCAATTACACTCACCCACTTTTATCCCAAATATACCGGTGGAAAACTTGAGCAAAACCCGTGGTTTCTCTCAGGTGAGCTATGGAAGTCCTTTGTTGATTCGATCTCACCACTCCACTCGAAAACTGCTGCACTGATTTTACAGTTTGAGTATTTGAACAAACAAAAAATGCCTGATCCAAACCTGTTTTTTGGATTGCTCGAGAGGTTTTTTAGAGATGCCGGAAACGGGTTGCCGCTTGCGGTGGAAATCAGAAATCCAAATTTCCTCACCCGTGAATTTTTCACTCTCCTGCATGACCTTGAAGTAGTCCCTGTTTTCCTGCAGGGATACTTTATGCCACCGGTTTTTGAAATCATCGATAAGTTTAAGGATTTGCTCGGTGAGAGGATCATAATTCGACTTCACGGACCGGACAGATCAAGCATTGAGGAAAAAACAGGGGGCGTATGGGACAGAATTGTTGAACCGAAAGATGTGGAAATTTCAAGATTGACCAGACTACTCGAGATGCTGAAGGGAATGGATACTGAAGTATATTTAAATGTAAATAATCACTATGAAGGTTCAGCTCCTCTGACAATAAACAAAATCAAGAAAGGACTGGGAGATATCTAATGCACTGGTTTATTTGGGCTCTGGCTTCCGCCGTTCTTTCAAGTGTTGCGGCAATTACACAGAAGAAAGCATTAAAGGGGATAAATGCACTTGAGTTTTCATTTCATCTTTCCTGGGTAAATCTGATTTTTTGTATCCCTTTTCTGTTTTTCATCGATTTTACGATGATTACCGGCGAACAAACATGGGTGATGTTTATCAAAACATTCCTTCAGGCATTTGCTTTCTGGTGTGTTATGCTCAGTCTGAAGAGTCTCGAGATCAGCTCCGCACTTCCCCTCCTGGCGATGACTCCTGCAACCGTTGCAATCTTTGCTTTTATTTTCATCGGTGAAACATTGACAATAAAAGAGATTCTGGGACTTTCCATGGTTCTCCTGGGTTCTTATTTTCTCGAGATGAAGACTATAAAGGGGGCGGTGGAGCCATTCAGGATATTCTTTACAACAAAGAAATATATTTATGTGGCAGCAGCGCTTGCATTTTTTACTGTGTCAACGATTCTTGACAAATACCTGTTAAAAGACCACAAGATGGAGACCTCCACCTTCATGGTGATGCAACACATCTTTTTCCTTTTCGATTTTACTTTGTTGATGCTCTTTACCCGGTCCGGTTTCACCCTGCCCAAAGGCGAGCTGTTGAAACCCCTCTTTCTTCTTATCGTTGCGACGGCTGCCATAACAATCGGTTACCGATATACCCAGATCGTTGCCTTCACTATCGCCCCCGTTGCTTTGGTAATAGCAGTTAAGAGATTTTCAGTCTTCTTTGCAAGTGTTGCCGGCGGAAAAATATTCAACGAAGGCGATTTACTCAGAAAGGGATTTGCCGCTTTTGTAATTGTGGCAGGCACCGTTCTGATGATCTTCAAAAATTGAAGGTTGAATTCTTGAAGGATGAATTATTGAAGTTTGAAGTCAGAGGTTTGAAGTTTGAAATTACTGTAAATCGGGACCAGTCGAGACCCCTTTTCAGTCCCGGTAATTCATAAGTCAAAACCAATAAATTGTACTTAAACTCTCCTCTGCGTAACTCCTTTTAATCCGCGTGTATCTGCGAACTTATTTTCAAATTACAAATTGTCCAAAACAGGGAGTGTCCTGATTCTTTTGCCTGTAGCAGCAAATATTGCATTACTCAGAGCAGCGGGACACGCACCGATACCAACCTCACCCACTCCACCCACTTTGAAAGTATTTTGCACGATGTGAACTTCGATTTCAGGAGCCTCATCGTATGAAATGATGCCATAGTCATCGTAATTAGACTGCTCCACAGCTCCATTTTTAACAGTGATCTTCCCTTTCATGGCAGCCGATAGCGCAAAGATTACCGCTCCTTCAGTTTGTGCTTTTACAGATTCAGGATTTATAGCCAGTCCGCAGTCGATAGCGACAACAAACTTTCGAATTTTGACATTGTTGTTCGTAACCGAAACTGTTGCGACCTGAGCACAATAACTGTCATATCCCTGGAAGAATGCAATTCCCATCCCTTTCTGCTTACCCCAACCTGCCTTTTCTGCTGCAAGTTCGAGAACTGCCCTCTCTCTGCTGCCTGCAGGCATCAGGTCTCTTCTAAAGATGAAGGGATCGATATTTTTCGAATGCGCCAGTTCATCGATGAATGACTCGACCGCAAATGGCACCTGAGAATGGTAGACCGCTCTCCATGGACTTGATGTTAGTGGTGTCTGAAGAAGAGTACCCGTAATTTTATAATTTTTGATACCATAGGGAAGGTCCTTTGCACCTTCAGCAATATCAAACTGCTCCGGCTTCAGGGTGTCCTTGCTCCATTGTGCACGAATGGATTGCCCGACAATGTTGAGAGTGAATACAGGAGCGTTTTTTTCTACTGTACCTGTAAATCTGTACAAACCGTACGGGCGGTAAACTCCCTGTTTTGTATCATCTTCTCTTGTCCAGGTAAGTTTTACCGGTTTACCCGTTTTTTTTGTAATTTCAGCAGCTTCGACACCAAAGTCGTTCACGAGCCTTCTTCCAAATCCTCCGCCGAGGAAAGTCACATGTACCGTAACCTCCTTTTCATCGATTCCGAGAGTGCTGGCGACATCTTTTCTGAGCCGTTGCGGATTTTGAGTTGGAGCCCACACTTCACATTTTCCGTTGATGAAGTGTGCAGTGGCGTTCATCGGTTCCATCGGTGAGTGAGAGAGAAACGGCACTTCATAATCGGCAGTAATTGTTCCGTTATTCCCCTTCAAGATTGTGTCAGGGTCACCTTCCTGTTTTATTACTCCACCCGGCTCAGCGAGTTTCTTTTTTGCTTCCTCGCGCAGATCACTGGTGTTGAATTTTAGCGTATCCGAGGGTAGCCATTCAGCTTTTAGCTTTTCTGCTCCTTTAAAGACCTGCCAGGTCGATTTTCCTGTTATGGCAACACCCGTTGAGATTTCAAATGCGTCATATATTCCCGGAAGCGATGAAATCGAGGATTTATCAAAAGCCTTGAGTTTCAGTTTGTAGGCATCAGGTCGCTTTACAGTGGCATAGATCATTCCCGGAAGACGGACATCAATTCCGTAAATTGCCTCACCGTACAATTTAGGTGGCGTGTCTTTTCTTGGAGTGCTTTTCCCGATAATCTTAAAGTCTTTCGGATCTTTAAGCGGCACATCTGCCGGAACGGGAAGTTTGGATGCTTCTGATGCAAGTTCGCCATAAGAGAGTTTTGCACCTGTTTTTTTGCTGATTACAAATCCCTTTTCTGCATAGAGATCTTCAATTTTCTCTTTCATCAGAATTGCTGCTGCAGAGATCAGCATAATCCTGGCTGTTGCACCGGCTTTTCTTAACGGTTCATAACCCTGCCTGATGCTCGTGCTTCCGCCGGTTGTTTGATTTCCATAATCAAATCCGGCATCCGCCTGCACAATATTTACGGTTTCCCAGTCAACTTCAAGTTCTTCAGCCACAATCATCGGGAGTGAAGTATATACCCCCTGACCCATTTCCGACTTTGCCACGATAATAGTGACCTCACCGTTGGAGTTGATCTGTAAAAACGGACCCGGCTGAAATATCCCTTTCGGATCGTCACCAAAAATTCCGTTTTCACCCCTGACCAGGGAGGCGGGAAGAAATGTTGCGAGTATCAATCCACCACCTGAAATACTCGCAATTTTTATAAAGTCACGCCTTTTCATATCAGCCTCTCTCTTTCATCAATTCATCAACAGCAATTTTGATTCTCGGGTAGGTTCCGCACCTGCAGAGTACGCCTGTCAGGGCAATTTCCATTTCCTGAGGTGTTGGTTTGGATTTGCGGTTTAGAAGTGAAGCGACTGTAAGAATCTGTCCCGGTTGACAATAACCGCATTGGGAGACTTCTTTTTCAATCCATTTTTTGAAGATCGGGTGTGATTTGTCTTTCGCAAATCCCTCGATGGTTACTATCTTTCTGTCTCCAACCTGTGAGACAGGAATGGAACACGACTTTTCAATTTCTCCTTCAAGCAATACCGTGCATGTGCCACAAATGCCCTTTCCGCACGAGTATTTGGTTCCGGTCAGTCCAAGTTCATCTCTTAACACCCAAAGCAAGGGTGTCGAGGCATCAACATCAACTGATACTTCACTACCGTTAAGTTTAAGTTTGAATTCAGGCATAAAATTTTTCTTCTTCGAATTATTTGTAAATTTCAGTCAAAAAGGTTTCCGATATTCAGAGTGTTGGATGGATCAAAATATCTTTTCACCCGTTTCATCTCGGCAATCCCGGACTCCCCGTACATCAGTTTGAGGTATTCTTTTTTGAGCTTACCAATTCCGTGTTCTGCTGAGACGGTTCCTCCTGACTCCACGGCTTTTTTGCAAAGTTGAAGATAAATCTCTTTCCCTTTGGCAAATTCTTCCTCGTTTTTTGGAAGCATGTTCAGATGAAGGTGGCAGTCACCAAAATGCCCGTAGGCAACATAATCAAGTCCGTTCTCTTTTACCAGATTTACGGAATATTTGTAGTATTCATCGAACTCAGCGACTGGCACGGCTGTATCTGTACCAAGTTTATAAAACCCGTTTTGCGTAATGTATTCGTTCACCTTGTAGGAGATTGCGTGTCTGAACTCTTTTATTTTCGCAGCATCCTGGTCGTCGGCTGCGTACCATGCATCTTCAGGACTCGAGTGATATTTTTCAAGTTTGTTCAACCAGTATGCGGTTACTTCATCGTGCGTATTTTCTGTCGTCTCCACTTCAAACCAGACGCCGGCCTCCATATTTTCAGGGATATTGGGATAATCATTTTTCAGGAAAAGCAGAGCATTTGCATCAAAAAACTCAAGGGCGGAAAGGGACCCACAAGTGTTTGTTACAGGGTCGATCTCCGGATCACCGTTAATTCCTCTCCCCTCGGCTCTGCTTTCAGAAACAAATTGAAGTGCGTCATCGATATTTTTGAAAAATGCAACACACGAAAGGAGTTTTTCGGGAATCGGAAGCGCATTAAGTTTGATTCTCGTAATTACCCCGAGAGTTCCTTCCGAACCTGTAATAAGATCGAGTAGGTCGGCACCCTCTTTGCTGTAGTAGCCGGCTGCATTTTTAACCGCCGGCACTTTTAAGCGCGGCGGACGGATGTTAAGTACTTTCCCTTCAAGTGTTTTTGCTGCAAAGACCCCCCTCTTGTCTGTTATGTCTCCTCTTCGCATCCTGATCGTATCTCCATCCGGAAGCATCAAATACACTCCCGCAACATAATTTCTTGTTGGACCATATTTGAACGAACGGGCACCGGAGGAATTATTGGCGACAATTCCCCCGACTGTGCAAAATGTTTCAGTAGGATCCGCAGGAAAAAAGAAACCTCGCTCTTTCAGGTAAGCCTGCAGATCACTGAGCAGAACTCCGGGATCACAGGTCACAATCATTTTTACTCTGTTGAATTTCCAGATCGTATTCATTCCCACAGTTGAAATCAGAATTCCCCCCTGAGGAACGCACCCGCCTGTAAGTCCTGTTCGGCTTCCGGAAATTGTTACTTTTATTTTGTCAGCATGGGATTTTTTGAGGAGTGAATTAAGTTCGTGGTGGTCTTTTGGAAAGAAGACAGTGTCGCAGTCACCCTTGAAATTTGAGGCGTCATGCAACCATTCCTGTATCTCTTCTTTGTGCGAATTGAATTTTACTTTAGTAAACATTTTCTGCCTTCATTTCTGAACCTCCAGTCATTCCTGCCAGCACGAAAAGAATGAGGATTTCAATATGGTAATTAAAATTCAGGATGTTTTAATTGTCAAAATTAATACTATTTGCAATCTCTGCAATTATTTTCTTAACTTTCTTTATCATTTTATTGAGATTGTATGAAAAAGTCGATTTTGTTTTTATTGATCCTTGTTTCCGTGACAACTGCCCAGTCTTTTAGATTTAAAAGACCGGTAAAGGATAATATTCAAACCAACGGCTCATACCTTTATGGCGAGCCGAGGTATGGGAATAATGCGCTTGCACACCTTGGTATCGATATTGCAGCAAGATATGATACCGTCTTCGCTGCAGCAGATGGAGTAATAACCTTTGTCGGGTATAACCCCTCTGATACAGTCGGTGGCTATGAACCAGGTGGTGGAGGGAACTACATTACCCACCGCGCGATGTGGAACAATAAAACCGTATACATGCTCTATATGCATCTTCAAAGACCACTGATAACTTCGGGAGCAACGGTTGCACAGGGTGATCCGATTGCAATTTCAGGAAATACAGGTAATTCCACCGGACCCCACCTCCACTTCGAAATTAGAATGAATACCGCCACCTACGCTACCCCCGGTTCAAGAAGAAACGCCGAACTGTGGGCGGGAATGACCGGAACGGGCGCAATTTATGGTCGGGTACCAAATGCTCCGAACAGCACCCGTGTCGATATTTCTCCCGACCCAAAGCCGAGACCTCCTTACACGACTTACGGATACTCTCTTACCTACAACTTTGGAGACCCCTATGTGGGAAGCGATGATATTTACAATGAGAATTATGGAATTGGTGATGTGAAGCCTGGAACTTACACTATTACCGCTCTCGGAGGAGCTTACTCCCGGGTCGTAACAGTCGCTGCAGGCCAGGTCGTAAGTGCAGATCCACCTTCAGATATTAGAGATGAGATTGTGTTGCCTAATGAGCTTGCTTTGTCACAAAATTTTCCAAATCCGTTTAATCCTGAAACGGTTATCAACTTCACTCTAATTGAACAGTCTGTAGTTAAAGGAACTGTATATGATGTAATGGGAAGAGAAATTGTAACTCTTATTAATTCAGAATTGCCGGCGGGGAACCACTCCATCACATTCGAAGCAACAAATCTTCCTTCGGGTATCTACCTATTGAGGCTTATTGCTGGAAAGAATCAAAGTATAATAAAGATGACTTTGAGTAAATGAAGGCAAATGATAAATCGTTGATCCAGGGAGATTGTTGTAATATTTATCTTTTTCATCGTTCCTCGTTTAACTACTTAAGGATAATGATTTAATAAAAAAACTTTTCCAATCATTAAAAAGAATTTCTTTTTTAATTAAATAATTCCTATTTTAACCATCGATTGTAAAATTTATAAGTTAATAAATTGCTTAACATGTTAAAATGGTTAATTAAAGCATTGTTGCTTTTCCCGGTGACAAGCGCTTCCCCTCTTTTTGTTCTATTCCGGAAACTTGAGATTTCTTCCATGGAGGATTTGGTTCAAATCCCGACCGTTAATCACTATCCTGCAAAAGATCCTTTTACATGTTACTCATGGTTGCCCCGGGAATCTATAAGATCCCATTAACTTTTTTTTGTAACTGATTTAAAATTAGATAGTTAAAACAGCAAATATGGAGTAAACAATGACATTTTTCTTTTTTAGTAATTGCAATTTTTTGCGATTTTTATTGATTTTTTAAGCATAGTGTTTGTTGAAATGAAATTCAACAATTCTTTCGTGATACAAGGTCTCTTAGTTTGGATGACCAAGGTCATTTTAGCTTTGGGATAAATTCTCTGTAACAAGAATATTGACGGAGTAACCAATGAAAATAATATTTCTACTCGCAACACTCTATTGTCTGACTATTAGTGTCAGTGCGATAAATACCAACCCAGGCAATGCTACCGGCGATCACAAAATCTCTCCTAAATCTAATGACAATACAATAGTAGCATATTACCCATTTAATGGAAACCTGAATGATGTGAGTGGGTATGACAACCATGGTGTCGCCAGTGGAGGTGCCTATCTTACAGCCGACAGATTTGGCAATCCAAACTCTGCATTCGCATTCAACGGAATTGATGGTCAAATTGAAATCGCAAATTCTCCATCCTTGGCTTCACCCGTAAATGGAATTGCAATTTGTGGTTGGATATACATCAATTCTTGGGACAATGGATTTGCTCCATTTTTATGCAAATCCGTATCAGCGGATGGTCCTCAGTATGAAATTCTCTTGAACCAAACTTTTATCGGGTTTTATACCTCAAACGCAACTATAAACTCAACAATTTCTTATCAATTCCAACTTCAACGATGGTATTTTATTGCCGTTTCCTGGAATGGTTCTGTAATCAACACTTATGTAAATAATGAACTTATAGGCTCAGTGGCCACTTCCGGGTCACTAATACCGAATAATAATAGTCTCACTATGGGAGTTAATACACCCGGGGTTATCGAACATTTAAATGGATCGATCGATGATATAAGAATTTTTAACAGATCGATTAATGCTTCAGAGATTAATTCATATTTCAATGAGGGGTTGGTGACTTTGGTATCACCTGGAAATGGTACAGAACCCGGATATACAATATCAACTTTAACTCCTACTTGTTTGTGGTTTAGTGTCAGAAATGCAACACTTTACAGTTTGCACTTGTATAAAAAAATTGGCAACAGGTATGAATTTATTTATGGAAATGATAACATCCCAAATACCAGCTTTCCGATACCGTCAGGGTTGATCAATAATGGTTCCACTTACTTCTGGATCGTTCGTGCAAAAATTGCAAATAATTGGATTCCTTTTTCACAACCAAATTATTTCTCGACAAATATCGTGGCGGTAACCCCGACAATTTTTCTTTCTTCGTCAATGATTAATGTTGGTGAAAGAGTTTCGATCTCAGGGATAAAATTTTCAATAAACAGTGGAGTTCAAGTCCGAATAAATTCAAATAATGGATCTAATTTATTTTTGAATGTACCAACAAATTCTTTAGGTGAATTTGCCAATCCAGTTCTGATTTCTGAACCGGGTAGTTATTCCGTTTATTGCAAAGATATGCTTACAGGAAATTTTTCGAACCACAAATCGTTTATTGCTTCAGCTCCATCAAACAATTCGTATTTTACTCTTCTTAGTCCTGAGCCTGTCTCTCAGGCAAACACAAACGATCAGATTTTAGTGAAGTGGAATGACAAACTTGATCTGGAAATTCCTGCAAATGACAACCCACCCGGCGGTAATCAAAGAGCGTATTCATACGATATCGAGAAAGCCTTAAGTATAAACGGACCTTGGCAGGTTATTTCATCTATTTCCGGATTTGATGATAAATTTAAAAGTGTGACTTTAAGTAAAGTAGTCAATATCCCAAACGAAGGAAGTTGTTTTCTAAGAGTTGTAGATGGTTTGATCCCAAACCGTCAGACTGAAAATGCCCAGTTACAAATTAGCGCAGCAACCTCTGTAAATTTTAAAGTCGAATATCTTTGGGATTATTCTTATCCTCGGCCAAGCGAACCCCCAATTGGAGTTGTTGCTGATGGAACAGGCAGATTTTATATAAAAGTTTCAAACCCTACAACAACAATTGAAAGAGTGACTTTCACACTTAGTGATCAGAACTCAAACACCGAAACAAGAATACTGGGGAAACTAAAAGAAGCAACGAATATATCAAGTTACAGCGATGAGGCAAATTCTGCCGATCAAATAACTGCAAATGGTAATGAGCATCCACCCAATTCATTCTATTGTTGGTATGTGGCACCTGACGATTTCTTGGATGGGACAATTTCTGAAAATACTCAGGAAAGAAAAGTTAACATTCATATCGAAGTAGAATATTCAAACGGACAAATAGAGCAAACAACAAAACCAGTTATTGTTCAGCGCCCACAACTGGTGCTAGTTTATGGATTGAATGGCACAACTTCTACATGGAATAGTTTTGTCAAAGAACCAAATTTAAGAAAGTTCACCATTCATAAACTTGAGATCGATAATAAAGGAAGTTTTGACCTTAATGCACAAAATATTTTATTCAATGCTGATCCAAACTACTCACTTCCCGCTTATATTAAGCAGTACAGAATGCATCATAAAATAGCAACTAATCAGGTTTATTATGTTGGACATAGCATGGGGGGCAGTATTTTACGATACGCAGAAACAATATTTCCCTACAATTTCTCTGACAGACAGAACTATAGGAAAGGTTTTGTTAATAAATTTATTTCATTAGATACCCCGCATAAAGGTTCACCCTTAGCTAACATGTTAGTTAACTTTAAACCTCCTGCCTCATTGATTGAGGTTTCACTTGCTCTTCTACTAAAAGATTTTTATAATTGGAGTTTTAGTGATGGTTTGAAGGTTCACCCTGCATTTGAGGATTTAAGAGTAAATCAGCACTCCTTCAATCAAACCATATATAAATCACATGTTTTTGTAGGCGATTTTATCCCGGGGCCCGAAACATTTTCACAATTGGCAGCAAATGCAATATGGGATAGTCAATTTTATAAGACATTAATTGATTTATTGAGATTATTCTTTCTGGATGTAAAAAAACCTTACGATTTACTTAAAAGATGGGATTCGCATTTTTCGGCGGTTCCTGCACAAGACCCAATTCCCAATTCCTTTGCGAACTCAGATATCATTGTTTTGGTTAACAGTCAGCTCTCAGGACTCTCCCTTACCTCGGATAATGTCACATATGGACCTTACTATGTACACTCATCTTTGTTTGGTTCATATGCAGTTGTAGATGTTTCTGCTGAAAAAGTAAGCAGTCTATTAGACATGTCCATTTATTCAAATAAGTGGGGTCCAATTCCTGCTACAACTCGTACTATTTCTGATTTTAGAATCGCACCATCTCATGTAAATATCGTTGCAGATAGTTCAGGTATTGAGATATTTCAACCTGAACTCAACAGTACATTATTTATTGATAGCACATTCAATTTGCTATTTGAATTGGAAGATACTGTAAATCTAAAGAAAATTGAAATTAGATACCAAGACCAGTTGGTTGAAGACACTATCCCCCAATTTAACTATAATTTTGAACTCGGAGTGAGCAATAATCGGCTTGACACCCAAAAAGTTTACATATTTGCTTATTATTTTATGGGTGATTCAATAAAAATTGTAAACAAATCAGTCCCTGTTGTGGTAAAATCAAACGATATCCCTTTCGATCTTGAGTCAGAAGATAAATTTGTTTATCTGGTTGCATCACAAGATTATTATCTTGATATGAATTTGTATTTCCCGAATTTTATAAGTAAGGTCGGGACTTCTGGTACCAAGTTAAAGGTAACATTTGAGAATCCGTCAATATTTGTTTATGATGATGCAGAAAAAAAACTTTCAGCAATGGCCGATGGTGACACCTATATCATAGTGCATTATGATAATTTAGCTGACACAATTTATTTCAAAATAAGGGGGGAGGAGATTGTGCCAGTTGAATTGACATCTTTTACAGGAATCCAGAGTGGAGATAAAATTTCATTGAAATGGGAAACTCAAACAGAGACAAATAATCGAGGTTTTGAAATTGAGAGGAAAGCCCAAAATGGGAAAGATTTTACCAAGATAGGTTTTATTGACGGGAATGGAACTACCACCAAACCGAGAAGTTACAGTTTTATCGATTCTCCAATGGAAGACGATCTGTATTTCTATCGGGTAAAGCAGATTGATTATGATGGATCATTTACTTATACACCAACCATACAAGTTGACTTTCATGGTGTTCCTGAGAATTTTGCTTTATTTCAAAATTTTCCCAATCCGTTTAATCCAGTAACAAAGATCAGGTATTCCATCCCAAATACAAGCACGGTAAATATTCGGATTTATAACTCTTTAGGTGAAATGGTCAGGCAAATTGTTAATGAAATACAGGAAGCAAATAATTATGAAATCGAATTTGATGGATCAGGATTTGCAAGTGGAGTTTATTTCTATTCACTTGAGGCATATGCACTTGAAGGTGGGCTGAGATTTCAGAATACGAAAAAAATGATAGTATTAAAATAAGCAAGGTTATTACGCTCCGCCCAAAACAAGCCGGGAAAGACAAAACCCGGCTTCAGGCAGGGCAACGAATTCTGTCACTGTTTCAGAATTGGCTATAGTCTGTTCAGCATCAATTAGTTATTATTGATTTAATAACAATACAATAAATATACCTCGAGAATTAAAATGAGAATAATTTTACAAAAAATGGTCTTATTATTTGTTGCCCTATGTGTTGTTGTCATGGGGCAATCAGAATATTCCCTAAAATTCCGTGACATTGATCATGGCAACCGTGGAAACAAGCCGGATATGACGAAGGATTTCTACAAAATCAAAGAGGGAATTCAAGATCCTACCAGATCTAATGAGATGTATCAACCAAAATACGGTCGAACAAAACAAAATAAATCCAATTTTACAGCAGGTAAATATGTCATGCTTACACTTGTGGGAGATACAATTCGCTACTCCTACACATATGACAATAACGGAAACAGGCTGACTGAATTGGAGGAAAAATGGCAAAACAATGCATGGGTAAGTTCTTGGAAGTACACTGACACCTACGACAACGATGGAAATATTCTGACGCGGTTGGTTGAGAAATGGCAAAACAGTGCCTGGGTAAATTTCGGGAAGTACAGTTATATCTATGACATCAACGGAAATCTATTGTACGAGCTGTCTGAAAGATGGGAGAACAATGCTTGGGTAAATTACTATCAGGACACTTATAGCTATGACAACAACGGAAACAGGTTGACTGATCTGTATGAAAAATGGCAAAACAATGCATGGGTTTATAACCTTAGGTGGATTTTTACCTATGACAGCAACGGAAATGAATTGACATGGTTGGATGAGAGATGGGAAAATAATAGTTGGGTAAATTACAAGAAGTACACTACTACTTATGATAACAACGGGAAGAAGCTTTCTTACTTGTACGAACTCTGGCAAAATAATGCCTGGGTAAATTCCTGGAAGCACACTTCTACCTATGACAATAACGGAAACTGGCTGACATACTTGTATGAAGTCTGGCAAAATAATGCCTGGGTAAATTCTTATAAGTACACCTATACCTACGACAGCGATGGGAAATTCATTTTTTCTGTATATGAACTCTGGCAAAATAATGACTGGGTAAATTCCGAAAAGAACACTTATTTTTATGACAACAGCGGAAATTGGCTGACTTCCTTGTATGAACTCTGGCAGAATAATGACTGGGTAAATGACAGGAAGAACAGTTATAGCTATGACAACAACGGAAATCGATTGTCTATCCTGCGAGAATTATGGCAGAATAATGCATGGCTAAATTCTGAGAAGTACACCTATTCATACGACAATAACGGAAATACAGTCTCCGGCCAACACTATTCATGGTCAAATAACAGTTGGGTTAGTTCACAAATAAACATCCGTTTTTCATATAACAATGGACAGTCTTATTATTATATTTATTCATCCTCTGCAACAGCAACATACCAGTATATAACAACCGGATTGGAGTATGATAATTCGGACGATATGAATTTCACTCTCTCACAAAATTACCCGAATCCCTTTAACCCTTCAACGACAATAAGTTTTGTTTTACCCCTTACCGGTCATGTAATCCTTGAGTTATTTTCAACTGAAGGGAAGAAAGTAATGACATTGATTAATGAAACCATGAGTGCCGGTAAACATCAGTTTACAATTAATTCCGGTAAATTACCCAGCGGTGTTTACATCTATCGACTAAAAGCGGGACAATTTAGTGACTCAAAGAAACTGATTCTTCTCAAATAATGTTATTAAACGTGAGAAGCGGGCCACCTTTAAAGCCCGCTTTTCTTTCAGAATGAAAAAATAACCTTTCACCCAGATAAGTTCCAGTAGACTCAACCATGGCAGATTAAAGAGTCTGTACCCATAAGCCTCAGTAATTGAATAAGGTTAATTTTTCGAACAAACTGGAATGTACTAAGATACACCCGCTTTTGAGATATTTCAAAGATAATATTGTTCTCGCTTCAACTTACCCTATCCAGGAGATAAGCTAAAAATATTTGACAAAATGTTAGATTTTAGAAAAATCTCTTGACAAATAAATAAATAAAAAAATGTTATTTTTAATTTAGGTTATGTGAGGAATTTTCATTTATTAAAACCGGAGGTATTCTTTTTCTATTAGATAATTATATCAGAGATTCCTACATCATTAAATTTGGTTAGTGAGGGAAAAACAGCCAACTTTTAAATTCTGTACCCGGGATTCTCTTCACTCTATTTAGCTCCTTCGTAACTTGATCTGATAGAGGTCAAACCATTCTACCGTAAACAACACATATATAATTTGTTCAAGCCACTATCGACTTGTTTCTGCTTTTTGTTATGCCTGAAGTTGAACAGGATGATTTTGGATAGTTGAGCTAATTTCATATCCTCTATTGTTGAGGAATTGAAAATACTATTGGTGTATGGTTAACACTTAATAAGGAGAAGAAAAACTATGAGGAAAATTTTTTACTGGCTTTTAATAATCTTGTCTTTGGTGCCCCAACTTTGGGCGCAGAAGATCTATGTTGATGCGATAGGTGATATTGATCCAGGACTTAGTACCGGCAATGGCACGCTTGATATCGTTAAATTGGAATTATCAAATACCTCAACCGATATTTTGTTCAAACTTACGGTTAACGGAAATCTCAGCACAACTGACTGGGGGAAATTCATGATCGGTATTTCTTCAGGAAGTATATTTCCCACTACCAATACCGGGAATGGTTGGGGAAGACCTATTCAACTAAACTCCACCGATGGCGGTATGGATTTCTGGTGTGGTACCTGGGTTGATGGTGGTGGCGGGTCTCAATTGTGGCAGTACAATGGTTCTTGGAACCTAAATTCACCCCTGAGTGAATTTTCTATTACACCTGGCGCACAAAGCATTATTAACATGAAAGTAACATCTGCATCTATCGGTTTGAACGCAGGCGACGACTTCTATTTTGATGTTTACTCTTCGGGAGGTGGAGCTACTGACGGTGCGGTAGATGCTTTGTCAAATCCAGCTGTGACCATAACATCTTGGAGCCAGCCATATACTTCGTCTCCCACAAGTGCCTTATCCTTTTATAAGTTCGCAGCGATCACATTTACAGGCGGGTCAGGATACACCCATGAAGGAGTGCCGGGTTCTATCAACCAACCATTTGGTCGTTTTTATTTGGATGACTTAAATGAAGGTTCTACTCTAACCGGGGCCACGATTAAACTAAACGGAACGAGGACAGGTGTATCGAACTTCAAGCTATGGGCAAGCAGTGATAACATTGATTTCGATCCTTTAACAAGTACTCAGATTGGAACGACTGTGGCCGTAGATCCGGGTGAAGGTAATAATATAGTTTTTAGTTCTTTATCAAAGGCGTTATCGTATTATAACTGGTTCTTCGTTACATGTGATTTAGCTGAGAACGCAACTGGTGCTATCCAGGGAGTTTTGGTTGACAACTCATCACTAACCATTGCGGGGGGGTCCCTTAGTTCCACGATCACTAACGCTACTCTCTCTGGAGGTGCAACTCCCCTCCCCGTCGAACTAACCTCCCTCAATGCTACAATCAGAAACGGTCTTGTTGACTTAAAATGGGAAACTGCAACAGAAGTTAGTAACTACGGTTTTGAAGTTGAGAGAAAATCAGAGGCTTCTGACTGGATCAAGATTGGATTTGTTGAAGGGCACGGTTCCACCAACTCACCAAAATTTTATACCTATTCTGAGAAACCGGTCGGAACTGGAAATATTGCTTACAGATTAAAACAAATTGATAATGATGGCCAGTTTGAATACAGTCCTGAGGTTGAAGTTTTAGTTGATGATCTTCCTAATGGATTTGCTTTGGAACAAAATTATCCTAATCCATTTAATCCTGCGACATCAATTAGATTTGCTCTAAAAGAAGATACCAAGGCAACCTTAAAAGTTTACAATTCACTTGGTTCTGAAGTTGCCACTTTGTTTGATGGTACGGCAGAAACAGGCAGGTATTATGATGTAAAATTTGGTGGAGGTGATCTCGCATCCGGATTCTACATTTATAAACTAGATGCCGGTGAATATGTTTCAGTCAAGAAAATGCTTTTGATGAAGTAAGGCCTCACCACTCCCGAAGAGATGCCTTCGGTATTACTGAAGAGGTGAGAATTCTTGAAAATTTCTTTTAAGCTCCTGAGTAATCGGGAGCTTATTTTATATCTCCATATTACGAAGATGACTTTGATGAAATTAAATTTTAATAATAATGTATCATCCAGTGATTCAAGGCTTGGGCGTTTTCCTTTTTATTACTTTTCATCTTCTTTTGATTTCATTCTGTAAACGCACTATTTTCCTTTAAATCGATTAGACTGACAGATTATTTCTTTTGATTTTTCTTTTATTAAGACTCAATTACCTCATTTTCGGAGGGCAAAGAAAGAAGTTCTTGTAATTTATTGCGTAATTGAATCTCATTCATTTTATTTCTCAAATTTGGCAGACTACAAATGTTCCTGACTCAACACGATGCAAAATCTGCAATCTGTTGACGCATATTTTAAATTTTGGTTAAATATTTCTATTCTACCGTTTCGAATTTACACACAAAGTTAGAGATTTTAATAAAATGAAAAAATTCCTGATCAGAGTAAAGAAACCAAAATCGAAAAGTAAAATTATTGCATGCCCTTATTGAGATTTTGTTTCATGTTTGCTACCGGAGTGAATAAACGACATTCTCCGTACCATTTTTTCGATCGTGCTAATATCCACTGACACCTCCAAATTCTTGACCTCACAATTTTTTTTCAATAAAAACCTTCTTTTTTCGATAAATCGTTTGTTCATATGATGAGAATTTAAGAACTTTAAGTTTCCACTTTTTCATTTATTAACATGACAGGTCCCCCATGAAGAGAATCTTTATCTTCTTCTTTTTAATCGTCCCGTTTGTTGTCGCACAGGGTTTGAGTTTGAACCCCTGGAAAGACTTTAACAGAAACAGTCTGCCATCCGGGCTGGATAAACAGATAACTGTAGAACAGTACAGACTTTTGGAGCTGGATAAATCATCCATTTCTCAGTTTCTTGCAACCGCTCCCCCTGAATTTTCATATACTGCCGGTAAGGTGCCCGTTCTCGAACTCCCGTTGCCTAACGGAAATTACTCCAAATTTGAAATTTATTATTCACCGGTAATGGAACCTGCTCTCGCGGAAAAATATCCTGAAATAAGAACTTATCTCGCAAAATCTATCGATAATTATTCATATTCTGCAAGACTTGACCTTACTCCTCACGGATTTCATGCCCAGATATTCACTTCCGAAGGTACCATCTTTATTGACCCGTATGCAAAAGGAAATTCGATTTTCCACATTTCATATTTCAGAAAAGATTTCTCCCCTTCACAGGATAAATTATCAAAAAGTGTCTGTCTCGTAAATGAAGAATCGCCCGCTCCCCCCTCGGGTGCAAGACTTGCGGCAGGTACACTAAGAACCTACCGCCTTGCCATGGCAGCCACAGGTGAATATACTTCGTTTCATGGAGGTACTGTAGCTCTCGCAATGGCGGCGATAGTTACTTCTGTGAACAGAGTAAACCAGGTTTATGAACGGGATTTTAGTGTCAGAATGATTCTGATTGCAAACAACAACCTGATAGTTTACACCAATGCTTCCACTGATCCATATACCAATAACAATGGTTCGACGATGCTTGGACAAAACATAACCAATCTTAACAGTGTAATCGGATCAGCAAATTTCGATATTGGCCATGTTTTCAGCACAGGTGGCGGTGGTGTCGCCTACCTTGCAAGTGTTTGCGGTTCGAGTAAAGCAGGCGGTGTTACCGGTGGTCCTGCTCCTGTCGGCGATCCTTTTGACATAGATTATGTAGCTCATGAAGTGGGACACCAGTTCGGTGCCAACCATACGCAGAACAACAACTGCCAGAGAAATGCTTCAACAGCTTTTGAACCCGGAAGTGCAGCCACTATCATGGGTTACGCAGGTATCTGCCCTCCCGATCTCCAGAATAACTCCGATGACTATTTCCACAGCGGAAGCATGGCGGAAATTTCAAGTTTCATCGCCGGAACGGGTAACAACTGTGCAGTTTCTGTCACCAACGGAAATGAAAAACCTGTTATCACTTCATTCCCGACAGGTGGATTTACCATTCCAATTAACACACCATTTAAACTTACCGGTGCTGCTTCGGATGTGGATAACACAACTCTGACCTACTGCTGGGAAGAGTATGATTTAGGTCCATCCACACATCCAAACACTCCTTCGGGAAATGCACCTATTTTCAGAAGTTTTGATCCTGTGGTCAGTGGAACCCGCTGGTTCCCGAAAAGAGCCAATGTTTTCAGCGGTACACAGGTTCTTGGCGAAATTCTTCCTTCTTATGCGAGGAACCTGAAATTCAGATTGATTGTCAGAGACAACAATCCGGGTGCCGGAAATTATGCGTTCCAGGAGATGTCGTTTGCCGTGGCAGGTTCGGCTCCCTTTAAAGTTACATATCCTAATACCAATGTTTCGATTCCTGCACTTTCACCTGTTACGGTTACCTGGGATGTGGCAAGCACAAATACAGCCCCTGTCAATTGCCAGAATGTCAATATCAAAGTGACAACCGACGGTGGAAATACATTCACCAATGTTGCCGGACCTGTTCCGAACAATGGTGCTGCAATTGTGAATCTCCCGAATATCCAGACTACTACTGCAAGACTCTATATCGAAGCGGCTGATAATATCTTCTACGATGTGTCTGATGCTAATTTTTCGATCACTCAACCGGTTCCGGTTGAACTCGCTGCTTTTTCGGCAACTTCAAATAACGGGACAGTGGTTCTTGACTGGACGACTGCAACCGAAACCAACAACAAAGGATTCGAGATCGAAAGAAAATCCGGCAACGGTGAGTTTGTAAATATCGGTTTCGTTTCAGGTAACGGAACAACCACTAAAATTTCAAACTACTCATTCAGCGACAAGCCTTTTGCAGCAGGAAGCTATACTTATCGTCTGAAACAGGTCGATTTTGACGGTTCTTTCTCATTCTCGAATGAAGTGAACGCTGACATTTCAAATCCTGATGCCTTCTCTTTATCACAGAATTACCCGAATCCGTTCAACCCCTCAACATCGATTTCGTTCAGCCTGCCTGAGGCCTCGAATGTCAGAATTACGGTGTATGATGTGGTGGGTAATAAAGTGGCAGAACTCGTGAATGGCAATTTTGCAACCGGCTGGCACAAAGTTGATTTCGATGCTTCGAAAATGAACAGTGGAATCTATCTCTATACAATTACGGCACAGTCGGTCAATGGGAAAAGCTTTAGCGCAACCCGTAAAATGATGTTGCTGAAATAGGATGATGGATGACGGCTGATGGCTGAATTCCTGAAGAATTAATAACTCAAGAGCACACAGAGAAGTTTCTTTGTGTGCTCTTTTGATTTTATCGTTTACTCAATTCGCAACACTGTAATCTTTACACGCCTCGGCAATCGCCACCTCCGCCAGATCTGATGGTATCAGACCTTTCATTGTCACATCCTTTGGATCACCATAGTCAAACTTCTTAAAGTTGTCTGCAATTATAATCCCGTCCTCTTCTATGAACTTCACAAATTTCTGATTCATGTTCGGCGTCAGGAAGACCATACAAACAGGCAACAACTCATTATCGGTACCGTTCACCGATGCGACTCCACTTCCAAGAGGTTGCGCCCTGCCGGCATCTATCATATTGTTTTTCAAGTGATGATGCTGCCGGACAACAAGTTTTGATGCCTCTTTTGTCAGTTTTGTTTCGATGACAGCGAGTTTAATGTCATTGTTCGATTTGGCAAATGGTTTTTCTCTCAGCCAAAGTTCGGAGAGATTTACATTTTTTTCGAGTATTATGTAATAATCGGTCGAGTCGACTTTGTGGAGTGAAATGATTATCGATTCCTGGGCATACAGAGGGGTAAACAGTAAAAGCGAAAGGAAAAACGGAATTGATCTGAATTTATTCATGATATGTCTCCGGTTTATTTCGAGTATCTTTTAAAATACTGGACACTCGTCACATGCAAACATAACCATTTATTTGGTTAAAGTCAAGACTTCACATACTGTCTCAAATGGGGCCGGATTATGTGGTACTGTTTTCTATGAAACTTCCGCTATCACAAATTCACTCTTCCCAACAAACACTATCGCAAATGACTTGCAAAAAACCCCTTTGTCAGCAAGTTCTGCTTTATACCTCGAAACCTGATCGAGTGCTTTCTCCTTCTCGGTTTTCAGGTTTTCTTTGCTGCTTTTTTTGAGGTATTTAAGTTCCAAAAGGAAGCTGTCTTTTCCCGGATTAATTTTAGTTGGAATCAGAAGTAAATCCGCATATCCATTATTGTTCTCATACTCGCTTTTTACATAATATGCATTGTTCCCCATCAGCAAAGTCATGAAGATCATCTTGATATTCTTCTCGTTGAAGTTTTGCAGATCGCGATTTGAAAGGTTTTTCAAAACATAATGGACATAAGCAACAAGCTGATCTATCTTCCCTCTTAATGACATCTCTATGATTGAATCAATTATTTTTGATGAATCAAATCTTATGTTTTTGGACATTGTGAAAAGATGCCTGAAATATTCCCAATACATCTGTTTGATTACATAATTCGGAATCACAAATGTGTATTTGCCAAACATCTCATTTTCGATTGTAAGCAAGCCGTTGTAGAATAATAAAGAGACCGCTTCGGTTTTTGTATAGGGCAACTCGAAATTGTATTGAATTGTCAGTTGTTCTGTGGTTCTTTCTGTTTCCAGAACACCCGATATTATTTCATCAGATTCATCTTTTGACAGAGGAGCGAGAATATTCGATATTTTTTTGTAATCAGATGTTACATTTTGATCTGCCATTTCTTTGGGATACTTGAAGTTATCAGCGAATCTTGACAAAAATGTAATTACCATTTGAGGATTGTATAATCTCTCAGTAGTTTCTGAAGAGAATTTACTGCCGTTATACCACGAACGCATATCTGAAATTACCGTCTCAATATCGAACTTTCCCTCTTCATAGATGGTATTTTCAATCATACCCCAAAGTTCTGATTCAGTAAATCCTGCCGTATTGTGGAATTTGTAGTCAAGTGTGATGTTTTTTGCGACATTAAATCCGCTCGTCATGCTGTCGAGTGTAACGGGAGTTACTCCTGTTGCAAAGAACCGGTCGATTATTCCGTCACCCATGAACTGTTTGATTACCTCATAAAACTTCCTGACCCATCCGTTGCGGGAAACAACTTCCTTGAAATGAACTTCGTCGAAGGAGAATAATTCATTCGTAAAATGGTCATATTCGTCGATCAAAAGATAAATTTTCCCCTCTGATCTGTATTTTTTAAATATCAACATAAAATTTCTTAACAGCTCACTGCTGCCATCAATATTCAAATACTCATTAATTTCCTGTTCACTACTTATACCGTATGTGTACATGAAACCTTTAAGAGCAGTCCTTATTTCGACTTCAAACTTCTTCTTGATTTCTTCCCTGACATCTGTACCTATTCCGCTGAAATTGAAGCTTAATATATAATAACTGTTTTTTAGGGGGGTTGTATTTCCCGGTTGCCCGATGAAGTATTGGCCGAACAACTCATCAAATCTTTCCCGGTATTGAATGCCGTAATAATATTCAAGCATGGAAAGGGTGAGAGATTTCCCGAATCTGCGCGGACGAAGAAAAAACACATATTTATCGCTGATCGACTCTAAAGTCCTGATATATTTCGTCTTGTCAACAAAATAAATATTCTCTTCTATCAAACTTGCATAATTTGAGGATTTTGATGGTATTCGCTTCTTCATTCTTCGGCTCATAAATTTCTCTGAATCATTAGGGAAATATAATAAAAAAACCCGGCTGTTAACCGGGTCTTAATAACTACTGTCTGATTCTGAGATGAAGTTCCTTCAACTGGTCATCGGAGACCAGTGACGGGTTGTCATCCATAAGTGAAATTGCGTTTGCAGTTTTGGGGAAGGCAATAACTTCGCGAATCGATTTCTCCCCGCAGAAGATCATGCACAGACGGTCAAATCCGAATGCGATTCCGCCGTGAGGTGGTGCACCATATTGGAACGCACCCATCAGGAAGCCGAATTTTTCTTTTGCGTCCTCTTCGGTGAATCCGAGAGTTTTGAACATCTTAGCCTGCAACTCCGAATCATGAATTCTGATACTGCCACCGGCAATTTCATTCCCGTTGAGAACCAGATCGTAAGCCTGCGCTCTGACAGCAGCAGGATCGGTATCCATCAACGCCACATCTTCCATGTTGGGGGAAGTGAATGGATGATGCATTGCATAATATCTGTTGGTCTCTTCATCCCATTCGAACAGAGGGAAATCCTTAACCCACAAAAGTTTCGGTTCTGATTCCGCTGTGACGAGATTGAGTCTGCGTGACATCTCCAGACGAAGGTTGCCCATAAGTCCCAGGGTTTTGTATTTCCTGCCACTGAGGATAAGGATAAGATCGCCCGGTTTGGCGCCAAGTTCACTTACCATTGCCTCTTTCTCGGTATCGGTAAAGAACTTCATCGTCGGGGACTCAAGTCCATCTTCCTTTACACGAATCCAGATCAGTCCGCCTGCACCCTGTTTCTTAATGAAGTCAGTTAGCACATCAAGCTGATTTCTTGTGTAGTCACCGCATCCGGGAGCAACAAGTCCGGTTATGATTCCTTTTGACTCAATAGTGTCTTTGAAAACTCTGAATTCCGTGCCTGCAAACACTCCGTTGAGGGTTTTCATTTCAAGGTCGAAACGAAGATCAGGCTTATCGGAGCCGTATCTTGTCATAGCCTCTTCATAGGTGATTCTCGGAATCGGGGTTTCAAGCTCTCTCCCCCAGATCTCCTTGTAAAGCACTTTCATCAGTCTTTCAAAAGTCTCAAATACAAAATTTTGATTGATGAACGACATTTCAACATCTATCTGAGTAAACTCAAGCTGACGGTCGGCTCTCAAGTCTTCATCCCTGAAGCACTTTACAATCTGAAAATATCTGTCGTAACCTGCAACCATGAGAATTTGTTTGTACTGCTGAGGAGACTGTGGAAGAGCATAAAACTTCCCTTTGTGCAGACGGCTCGGCACAAGGAAATCTCTTGCCCCTTCCGGGGTTGATTTCATAAGTATCGGTGTTTCCACTTCCACAAAACTGTTTTCATCAAAAAACTTTCTTGTTACCTGATACATTTTGTGGCGAACAAGCATGTTTTTCTGCATGGCGGGACGGCGAAGATCGAGATAACGATACTTCAACCTCAATTCCTCATGAACATCAATGTCGTCTTCAACTGGAAATGGTGGTGTCTTCGCTCTGTTCAGAATCAGGAGGTTGTCAACCATTACATCGACAAATCCTGTTGGAAGTGCAGCGTTCTCTGTTCCTTCAGGTCTCTTACGAATGGTTCCCTCTATCGAGATCACATATTCCGATCTTAATTCTTTTGCGTGTGCATGTGCATCAGCGTTGAAAGTATGATCAAATACAACCTGGGTTATTCCGTATCGATCCCGCAGATCAATAAAAATTACTCCACCGAGGTCTCTTCTAACAGCCACCCAGCCGTTCAATACTACTTTCTCGCCTATATTGCTCTCCCGAAGCTCTCCGCAATTGTGTGTTCTTAACTTAAATTCCATCGGATATCGTTTACTCTTCTTTATTTCAAAAAAACTTGACTTTAAATTTACTTAATAATGAATTGATGTGAAAACATAAATTCGATGCCTGTACCGGATGCTGTTCAACTACGACACAGGTACATGATTAGTACACTCTGTCGCCCGAATAGATAAATCCCCGTTCTACACAGGTAATTCATGTTTACGATGCATCTGCTCCTTCATGAGAAGTACAACCAGACAGAGCACCCCGGCAACACCTCCCGAAATCAAAAACGGGAATTTTGACCCAAAGGCATCCCAGAGAACTCCTGTGGTTACGGAGCCCGCCATCACAGCAAAACTCTGCAACATCGTCAGCAACCCGATCGCAGATCCCCTCGACTCATCAGGAACGAGATCAGAAACCCATGCTTTTACTATCCCCTCTGTGGTTGCGGCGTATATTCCATAAAGGGTAAAAAGTCCAAAAATCACATAAATATTGGAAAGAAACGCAAATCCCGAATAAACGATCGCAAACAGAAACAGTCCTGTTGCAAAAACCTTTCTCTTACCAAGTTTATCGGAAATTATTCCTGCGGGATAGGAAAATGATGCATAGACCAGATTGTAGAAAATGTAGCCAATTATTGCCAGCAGTTCTGAATTTGACTCTTTTTGAGTCTTTAGAATAAGAAAGACATCACTGCTGTTTACAAAGGAAAAAAGAACAACAATTGCCAAAAGAAATTTGTATTGTGTACCCGCATTCTTCAGAAAAGCAAGGTAGTTTGATTTTGGTTTCGATTTCCCCTCAACAAACCTGTCTTTAACCAGCAGTGTGGAAACAACCGCAAAAACGGACGGAATAAACGCCACCAAAAAGACAAGTGTGTAGTTTTCGGGATAAAAATAGAGGAGAACCAGTGCAACAACAGGTCCCAATGCCGCTCCGAGAGTATCCATTCCGCGATGAAAACCAAAAACAGCCCCCGAATTCCCATCGGAATGACTTGCAAGAAGTGCATCACGGGGAGCAGTTCTGATCCCTTTCCCGATTCTGTCAGCAATTCGCGAACCAATCACAGTCCCGATACCGGGAATCAAACCGGGTAGCGGTTTTGCAACTGCCGACAATGAATATCCTATAGTCACAAAGATTGATCTTTTCCGTAGCCTGTCGGATAGCATCCCGAAATATCCCTTAAGGAATCCGGCAATCACCTCCGCAATCCCCTCGATAACACCAACCAAGGCCATCGAGGCACCGAGAGTTGCAGTCAAAAAAATCGGTGTTACGGGATACAGCATCTCACTCGCAATATCAGTGAAAAGACTCACCATCCCAAGTATCACCACCTGCCGCGAAATTGTTTTCTTCATTATTTCATTTTCTTCAAATTTTCAAACCTCAAACTTCAAATATTCAGCCATCGCAATTCAGCCCTCAGCCTTCAAATACTCAGCCATCGTTTAACATACTCTGCCGTATCAAACTTCCTTTTACATCCATTGTAGTTCATGTATCTGATCTTCCCGTAGACAGCTCGTTCAGTCCATGCGCGGTCATGAATTCCACCGATAGACCATGCAATGCCTGTATAACCGTTGGGGTCTCTGCCATCAAGTGAATATTTGTCGTTAAGATACACGGCTATTCTCATGGCTTCCTCAGGACTTTCACTCCATTCGAGAATCTTTTTTGCCCAGTACATCCGCATGTATCCGTGCATTTTCCCTTTTTTTACCATCTCCATTTGAGCTGCATTCCACAGGTCTTCGTGTGTTTTCGCTTCCTCAAATTCTGTTAGTGAATATACAAACTCCCTCTCATCGTTCCGGTGGGTGTTCAGGGTAAGCTTTCCCCAGTCCTTAAATCCCTCGAAGGAATCATACTTCGTGTTGTAGTAGCAAAAATTATCCGCCAGTTCTCTTCTTACAATCAATTCTTCAAGAAATGCATCTTTTGCTTCTGTTTTCTTTACCCTCATAAAAGCCTCGTAAGCTGCCCTTTGAGGAGCAAGTTTTCCGAAATGAAAATATGGTGAAAGGTCCGACTGATAATCTTCCGTTGGATCGTTTCTTTTGTCATCATAAAATTCTATCTTCCTGATCAGAAAGTTCTGTAATGCCTTCGTGGCTGATCCTGAACCGGGGTGAAAATGTTCCGACTCTTTCACCCCCCTGTTGATCACGAGAGATGAATTCACAGAATCCCAATCGACTCTTTCGGGATAACTCTCCTTGACGACAGGTTCGAAAAGTACCGGAAAATCGGTCAAAAGTTCGGGAAGAAGTCTGTGAATTTTAGGTCGCAAGGTGTATGCACCAAATTCCTCCTTGTTGCTGACATTGAGGACAGGAACAACATTATGTGCATCAACCTCATAGAAAGGAATATTGATCTGTTTGGCAACATCCCTTTTCCAGATTCTTTTGATCTTCAGCGGGTCGAAATCACAGATGAGAGCCGAAGCCCTGATTTCCTTCAAAAACTGCGGAAGTGTTGTCTCAGGGGATCCAAGGAGTACTTTAAATGGAATCAGATGATTCCTTAGAACTCTCTCCACTTCCATCAGCCCCTTGATCATGAAGTTATACTGTCTCTCTGTTGCCTCAAGGAAATTTGGTACAAGAGTAAAAACCACCATGAGGGGCATTTGCCGTCTGTTTGCCGTCTGAAGTGCAAAAAGAAGAGCCCAGTTGTCATCCGCCCTTTGGTCACGACTCATCCAGTAAACCACCACCCCGTTTCTGTTCGTCCCCTCCTGCAGAAGTCTTATTCTCCTCTCATCGACTACTATCTGTTTTTGCATTATAAGCTCCCGGAATCACCAAATTCCGCTGTCTTAAGATTTTTGACTAAATTTCGTTTTAATTTTCTGAAAAATTTCCCCAAAAATGCAACACTTTGAAGATAACTTTTGGCACTACCAAAATAACAAACTATTTTGTGAAAACATCCCTGTTGAAGAAATAATTTCTGCTGAAGACACTCCGGCTTACATTTACAGCAAAGCTTCGCTCGTTAAAAGATGCCGCGAGTTTGATGCCGCTTTCAAAAATGTACCTCACAAAGTCTTTTATGCAGTAAAATCAAACTCAAATATCAATGTAATCAGAATAATCTATAACGAAGGATTTGGTCTCGATGTGAACTCGGGCGGTGAATTCTATCGCGCCCTTAAAGCCGGTGCCCATCCAAGCCGGATGATAATGACCGGCGTCGGAAAAACTCTCGAAGAAATCCGCCTCGCAGTTGAGTCTGAAGTACTCATGATAAAAGCTGAATCGAAGCTTGAAGTGGAAATGATAAACGAAATTGCTGGCGAACTGGGGAAAAAGGCTTCGGTGGCATTGCGTGTAAATCCGGATATTGTTGTCCAGACACATCCAAATATCTCAACTGCTAAAAGCGGTGTAAAGTTTGGAATCGATCCGGGACCTGCAATGGATATTTTTCTGAATCATAAGAACTATCAAAACATCGAATTCACAGGAATTGATGTCCACCTTGGTTCACAGATCCTGTCGTTCGACCCTTACTTCGAGACTCTGAAAAAACTAAGGTTATTCATGAGTAAACTCGAAGATCGCGGTTTGAAATTAAAACACCTCGATCTCGGCGGAGGTTTCGGGTCACCCTACCACGGCGGGGATATCTTCCATATTAAAGAATTTGGAGAGCAGGTGGCTCCAATACTGAATGATTTTAACTGTGAAATATTCTTCGAACCGGGAAGATTCATCACATCAAACTGCGGAGCCCTTATCAGCAAAGTGCTCTACACAAAAGAAAGCGGAAATAAAAATATTCTCCTTCTCGACACTTCCATGACAGAAATTATCCGCCCGATTCTTTACCAAAGTTACCACGAAATCCTTCCGGTAGAACTTATTAACTCCCGTGAGCGTATAACATACGATGTTGTCGGACCGGTCTGCGAATCGAGTGATTATCTCGCCAAAGGAAGGGAACTGCAAAAAGGTGAACCGGGAGATCTCGTAGCAATAATGTCTGCAGGTGCATATGCTTCGGTAATGTCGTCAAATTACAATGTCAGAAGAAAACCACCTGAAATAATTGTGGATGGCAGTGCCTGGCATATAGCTCGCAGCCGTGAAACCTATGACCACCTCATCTATGATGAGAGAGTAATTGATGACTTGATCAAAATACCTTAATTCAGTTAATTGCGAACCAACAGTAGAAATTTAAACAACTCAAGAAGATTATGAAAAAAACACTCTTTGCCCTCTCCATACTGACCATTTTACTGACCTCCCAGGGTTGCCTCCTCGTCGAAAAAATGAGATATGAGATAACCATAAATAAAAATTCCGATACAACAGGCACCGCCACCCTCTTCGCAGACGGAATTTATTCAGATGCAACCGGCAACAAGGAGCTGGAACAGGATACTACAATTCTGTGGGATATCTACTTCCAGAGGGATGAATTTTTAGGATATATGGCAGAGACGGGAAAAAGACTCATCGGTGTAAACCTCGATGTAGTCAACAAAAAACTCTCGGGAAGTGTACAGTTTTCCTTCAATTCCATCCGCAATGTGGAAGCCATCCAGTTTGACGGTGAATACTATTACTATACCAACATCAGCAAAGATTCCATCGGTGTAACAAACGGTACCGTTATCAAAAAGCCGGAATACACCCGCATCATATGGCCCAAAGATGAGAAAAAACTCGAATTCGAACTCATCAGCAAAAAACCCCAAAACAAGCGGGACCTTGTACCATTTTTTAAGAAAAAAGTAAAGTAGTTATGAATTATGAGTTATGAGTTATTATTTAATTTTGGTTCTAACTCATAACTTATAACTCATAACTCATAATTAAAAATGCGTTTCCTCCAGGTATCTTTCCCGCTTCCGGTTGATTCTCTTTTTACCTACTCGGTTCCGGTAACGCTTTATGATGAAGTGGAGATCGGGAAACGGGTGGTTGCCCCTTTTGGTCAGAGAACTCTAACGGGATTTATTGTCGGGATGACGGATGACCCCCCCTTTGATGATCTGAGTAAAATCAAAAAAATTATTCGGGTACTCGACAAGCATCCCGTTTTTGACGAAAAAAAGTTGAAATTTTATCAGTGGCTCTCTTCTTTTTACATGAGTTCGCTCGGAGAGGCACTAAAACTTACCGACCCCTACGGCACTTCCATTCAGTCTGAAAAAATTGTTTACTCCGACCGTGAAACGATCGAGAAATTTATCGGAAATGAAAAAAACACCTCATCCACACGATACAAAGTGATGGATCTGCTTCTGAAGAAGGAGAAATATACCCTAAAACAACTCCAAAATCTGACGGGTGTGAAGTCGATAATCAATCCTTTGAAGAAAATGGAGCAGGAGGGAATTCTCACTATCGATGACGGACTAAGCAAGCCCAAGGTTAAAACCAAAACCGAACGGTATGTCAGACTTGCAAAATCACTTGAAGAGATATATTCGGTGATACCCGAAATCGAGAGACGCTCCCCTAAACAGGTTACTGTGCTTCTGAAGCTTGCATCTTTCAGAACGAAGGAAGCCCCCTCGGGAAAACTGCTAAAAGTGGTATCAGGCTCTTCAAGTTCCATAAACGGACTTGTGGAAAAAGGTCTTGTGGAGGTTTATGACAAGGTGGTTGACAGAGTTTACCACGAAACCTACAACGAGGAATTGAAGCAGTTCGATCTCTCACCGGACCAGGAAAAAGTGATCTCTGCCGTTTCTGTGCATATTACAAATAAAAGTTTCAAACCCTTTCTGCTTCATGGAGTAACGGGAAGCGGTAAAACCCAGGTTTATATCGAACTGATAAAGAAGACCATTGCAAAGGGGGAAAGTTGCCTCCTTCTCGTTCCTGAAATCTCGCTGACTCCTCAAATGACGGCGAGACTCGTTCAAAATTTCGGAGATAAGGTTGCAGTAATTCACAGCAGGGTCTCCCCGGGAGAGAGGCATGATGCATGGATGAGAATAGCATCGGGAAAGTGCAAGGTTGTCACAGGTGCGCGCTCGGCTCTGTTTGCACCGCTGAATGATATCGGCCTGATAATAGTGGATGAGGAACACGATTCCAGTTACAAACAGGAGGAAATACCCCCGAAATATCATGCCCGGGATGCTGCAGTGGTTCTCGCAAAGCACAATGACTGTCCAATTTTGATGGGCTCTGCCACCCCCTCCATCGAGTCGATGCATAATGCCCGTTCAGGCAAATACACACTTCTCGAACTCCCCGAAAGAGTTGATGGTGCTACACTTCCCGACTTAAAACTTGTAAACACCACCGAAATGAAGAAAAAAGGAGAGATGGAGAATGTCTTCTCGAAGCTCCTTCTGAGTAAAATCGATGAGAAAATCAAAAAGGGGGAAGGGGTTATTCTCCTCCAAAACAGACGGGGGTTTGCCACTCAGGTTTACTGTGTCGAGTGTGGCAACCTTGAAAAGTGTGACAACTGCTCTGTGGGAATGATCTACCACATAAAAACGAACAACATCAAATGTCACTATTGCAACTCCGTAAAACCAATGCCAAAAGCGTGCACAGTATGCGGCTCCCGAAATGTGAAACTATTTGGGACGGGCACTGAGAGAGTGGAAGATGAATTGCAGTCATATTTCCCCGATGCCCGGATTGAAAGAATTGACTCCGATACAATCTCGGAAAAAGGGAAACTTGGAGAGATTCTGAATAAATTCAGGGATGGTGAAATTGATGTGCTGGTAGGAACTCAGATGGTTTCGAAAGGACTTGATTTCCCCCGCGTTACCCTCGTCGGTGTGATTTCAGCGGAGGCTTCATTATGGATGCCCGATTTCAGAGCAGAGGAGAGAACTTTTCAGATGCTGACTCAGGTCAGCGGCAGGGCGGGCAGAAGCAACCTCCCCGGTGAAGTGATTATCCAGACTTATGATTCGAATCATCCCCTCCTTAAGCTGGTGTTGAATGGCGATTATCCGGGATTTTTTAACAGGGATGTGCAAAGTCGCGAATTCAGGCTCTATCCCCCGTTCTCAAACCTCTGCCTCGCCGAGACAAAGGATAAAGACCCGATAAAGGCAAGTAATGCCCTTATTGATTTGTACAAAGAGATGTTTAATTACAACAGAAATGTCTCAATTCTTCCCCCCTCTGCGGCAGTCCTCTCAAAACTGAAAAACGAGTTTCGCTTCCAGATGCTCATAAAAACTTCCAAAAAGGTCGATCCCTCTGCTTCAATCCTTAGAGAAACCATTACCAAAGCTCACGAAATCTGGCGGAAAAAATCAAAACACAAAGATATCAGAATTGTCTTTGATATGAATCCCTATTCAGTGGTTTAGGTGTCCGAAGCCTTTTTTATTGTGTAAGGAATTCTATCCCCCGGTTTCACGCCCACATTTCCCCTCTTGAAAATGACTACAGCATTCTGAAATCCGTCACTTTTACTGGTTATGGCAAACACCGAACATTTATTAAAAAATTTTCCCGCCAGAAAAGCTACAAACCAGTTTGGTCTGACATTGTCAAGAATAAACCAGTCAGAATCTCCACTCGTATTCTTTCTTATTTCTTCCACAAGGTTGAGCTTGTTCATAACTCCGGTTCCAAGATCACCGACATAGGAATATTGCAAAGTGAACAAAACTGCTTTTGGCGTATCCATCTTTCCCGGCATATCCTTGGGCAGGCTTAGTTCGACATCCTTCACCACCTCAAAGTAAATTTTTTCCTCGATGTCCCCCTCAATTATCTCACTAAAATCGGGGAATATAATTTTCATCAAATCAGAGAAACGGTCAACGGGTACTATTTTGATGTTATCAGGACGAAAATATTTGTCGAATTCGTTCTGTTTCGGAATATATAGAGTATCAACCTCAGGATATTCATTGATGAAGGCTTTAATCTTTTCAGTTAAACCGGATACTCTCTCAATCTTTCCATACTCATTTAATGCACCCGTAAAAGCCACATTTGCCGGAAGGGCTCTCTTAAAAACTGTAGAAAGGAGTGCCATAGCCATTGGAAGTTCGTGTGATCTTCCCTTTATTTTTATATCATCAACATATACATCAAACGCATCGAAGACTACAGGTTCGAAGTTGAATAAATGGCTCCTTGCAACAAAAAACTTTTTTTCTTTGATGATTTCATTTATCAAATTGGAAATCATTGTCAGAGCAGGACTTACAGATTTCCTTTCAATCTGTGACGGAGATGTTGCTTTCTGTGCAACTAATTTCATCCTGTAAGCTGCTCCTCCGGTTGTTTCGGAGAAGTAGGTTGCAAGGTATGTTTCGCCAATTTGAAGTGATTCAACCGGGCTGAACCGGCTGCAAATTTGAAGTTCAGATGTAACATCCTGGTCGGGATATACCATTTGCAGAAATCTCTTCTTGGTATCCTCTTTTAACCTGCGTCCACTGATTCCCGTTAAATATTCATCCCGGATTCGAAGGAAAAAATCCACCCTCTCTTCCTTGTCTTTTTGCTGGTACTCGGAGATTGCTACATCAAAACCATTGTTGTATTGTCTGAGTTTATTGATGATCCTGTTAATTTTACCGGACATTTGCTCTCTTATTTGAAATTGACAGGTAATTCAAACGCCTGACCGGCGAGTTTATAGGTTAGAACAAAACCATTTTTCATATTTTGAACTATATTTTCAGGAATCAGAAAATTAATCTGTCTGGAACCAAAATTTCCATCATGAAAATCAGAATAGCTCCCTTCACCGTCTCCGCTTGTTAGAGTGATTCTGACACCCGTCAAATCTCTGTCGTCCTCCAGATTTAATGCTGTGAAAACCATTACCGGCTCGGAGCTTATGGTGGCAAGAGCGATTGAAATGTTGTCGTGACTTTTCAGAAGAATTTTCTTGTTTTTCGCTCTGGGATTGAAATCCGGTCTCTCGGGTGTCATTGCCATCATCATCATATATTCAGGTTCCGGAGAGGCGAGAGCATTCTTCAGGAAACCCAGGAATTCCAGTAATGTTTTCTCTACAGTGTCAAAAACCGTTACCCTCTCCTCATCTTCAACCAGATCTGCAGCATGAAAAACTTCCTGAGCAAAGCTGAACAACTCTTCCCTGAGGTTTTCGTTGTATTCAAAGATTATGGGGTCGTAAGGATCGTTCCTGCCCTGGCGTGTGAAATTGGGAAGTGTCGCCAGCTCACCTTTGTTGTCGGTTTTGAGGAGGAAATCGGTGATATCTTTTTTAAGCTCGCCGTGATAAAGGTCGAGTCTTTCCTTCATGATGTTTGTAACCTGAAACGGAAGAACTACAGATTCGGAATAATAAACGAAATCTTCAGGAAGTATCACATCTGTTTCGGTTGCCATGTGAACCTTATGTGTTACCGGAACAACTCTTACATCTTTTCCTGTAATGGAGTCTTCTGGAGAAGACAAAACTACAAACCGGTATTCCTTGCCTGTAATTCCCCATATTTGTCCCGGTTTTATCTCATCAGGTTTTTCGTACACAGCCGCCCGGGCTTTTTCCACCATCTTTTTGAATTGCTCCAAATCAGGCATCACACTTTTTTGTTTGATCATCTTTTTCTCTTTTTTGTCCATATCAGACACTCCTTGCTTCACATTTCTGCAACAATAGCACAATTTTCATCAATTAATTCCCTGTAGATATACATGGTATTTATCCTTTAGTCTCACAGTCAGTTCATCCTGCAACAGGGCGAGCACGGTTTCCTCGCTGTAGTCCCATAATAGATCAGCAAGTTCTTTAGTCCAATCCTTTATGTGGCATCTCATCGCTCTGTTTGCCCGCTCGGATATGTAGTATTCAACATTTTTCTGAGTCATTCCTGCAATTTTTCCGATTTCTTTGCTGGTTTTGTTGCTCATCGATAAATAAAGGAGCTGCATAAAAACTTCTTCGCTCAATATTTTATCTGAATTGGCTTCTTGCTCAATTTCCGACATAACATTATCCATAAAATCTTTTATTTCAAGCTCCTTATCCGCCCAAAAATTTGTATCCTTTGCTTCATATTCCGGTGTTTCATTCTCCGGATCTTCGTCTCCGTCAATTCTAACCTCAGTGTTTTTTATGCCTCTTGAGTAATTAACCAACTGATTGAGCAATAATTGTTCTTCAACCGGTCCATTGATTAATGTCAGGAGTTCGAGAATGAACACTGCATCAAGTTTTGTGTCATCATCAGCGAGTTGCCAAATGTAACCATAAATGGATTCTTCACTGAGCCCAGGCTGATCGAACACATTATTCACACTGACCTTTGTATCATTAGAGTAAATTCTGCCCTCGTTTTCCAAACTTTGCAAAATTTTTGCATATTTTTTTCTTGTGGCAATCCGGTTTGCATCGGCTTTATCACCATAAAGGGGTTTTAAGGCGTTCGCTATAGTGATCCTCAGGTAAGCTTCAGGATCGTCGGGAGCTTCCTCTCCGCGGAAAGTAGTGAAAAGCGACTCGAGTACACCCGACATGGCATTCAAAACCTGCCATTCATCAAAATTAAAAAGTGTTTGCCTTGCTCTCTTCTCAAAAAAGCCTGTGAACCAAGCATAAGCCGCTGATATTTCGGCATATGTCAGCGAATCATCCTGTTTAAGCATTCTGAAAAATCTTTCTGCTTCGCTCATTTTATTCTTTTTCCCCATTTTCTTATCCGTCCAAATTGTTCATTTTATTTTTAAGTTCAGTTTTCTTTTGCTCCGAAATCTCGAATTTCTTTTCCACGAGTGTTGAATACTTAAAAAATTGTCGATACTTCAGGAGGATGTAGCATTTGCGGTCGATGCCGTCGTTGTCAGTGTCAAGAAAAACAGTCTCGGAGCGCTTGCGATGGAAACTCCCTGTACTGCAGGGGAACCAGCCGGTCAGGAACCGGTTGCTTTTGGTGGGTGGATTTCCGACGACACCGGGTCTGAATTCTTTATAAGTGTTTTCAGATCTGTCGCCGTCAAAAAGGACTTTACTGTCGTGTACAAGGTGGCCTGTACCGAACTGCTGAGATTCTATTTTTTGAATCGCTTCTTTGCTTGCATCAGGAGGATACCCGGGGTAAAATTTATTGTTCTTCCTGAATTTTTCGAATCCGGGGTAATCTTCTTCAATTCCGCGAAACTTCCCGGATCTTTTTTTCCTGTCGTCTTTAGTATTCATATTATGCCTGCCGGTAAAAAATTAACTGATTGTTTCCGCCCTCGGCGCTGCCAAAAAAGGCTGAAAACCGGTTAATAAAGTTATGAAATTTCGGAAAAAAACAGGTGAAATTTTTTATTTTTTTCTAATCGAGTGCATCACATTCCGAAGTGCGGTCATATTTCCGGCTATAATACCCCCAATGCTGTCGATTTCCTTCTTGTAGCCATAGACCGATTGCCCGCCAAAGATGATTTTAATGCTTTTGGGAAGAAGAATCCCCATTTTCTGGATATCAGAGGAGAGATATGGATCGTCATCCGGATAGACGATGCTCAATGCAATAGCCTTTGCATTTACCCGGAGTGCAGCGGCTGCTATATCTTCTGCGGGAAGGTTCGAACCCAGAAAAACGGTTTTCCATCCTTCAGATGAAGCCGCGAATGTGGTCATGAATGCACCGAGATCGTGCAACTGGTTTGCCGGAGAACAAACCACCATGACGGGGGCAGCAGAATGAATCGAGAAACCTGCCTGAATTCCTCTCAGAAATCTTTTTATCGTTTCAATTGCGAGATGCTCATGTGCCGGTCTTAGTTTACCAACCCGCCAAAGGTCACCTGTTTTATGCATGAGAGGAGTAATCACTTTGTCGAACAATTCCAGCAAGGTAAACTGAAGTGAGGATTTAATCAGCTCTGTTTCGAGTTTCTGTGAGTCGTATTCCTCAATCGCTTTCAGGCATCGTGTGATGATGTCTCCCTCACTTTTGGGCTCCACACCGGGGAGATGGTGGTGAAGCTCCGGCTGTCCCAGCATATCCTTGAGACGCGATATACCAAGGGAAGCCACATTCCCTATCGAGTAACCTTTTGAGGTGAGGAGCTTTAGCAATTTCAGCTTTTCGATCGCTTCTTCAGTATATACCCTCCTGTTCGTACCTGTTCTTGACGGAGTAATTGCAGAATACCTTTTTTCCCACGCCCTGATGAGATGGGACGAAAGGCCTGTAAGTTTTGCGACGACATTTATGGGGAATTCTAAAGTTTCTTTCATATCCTAAAATTAAGCATCTTTTCGCTAATAATCAAGTGTCGTTCAATTTTTGTCAATAATTATCTAACATTTGGAACTCTTTTTATTGCCACAAATGTTAAACAAGTACTTACTCCAACAGTGTTAATTATAGAATCTCTCCCGATGCTCCGGCAGTAATGTAAAGATGGATATACTGTGAACGAATTGCTGTGAATTGCCTGTGTGCCGGAGTATCAATAAAGATTTGTTGGCTCCGAAGTGATGTGTGAAATGTTAGAGAGGCTGATTTCCGAAAGGTTATCAGCCTCTTTTTTATTGGCTAAAGCTGAGTGTATCTACCCTTGGGGATCTTGAAAAGACTGCCTCCGGCAGAGAGGGAAATAATGAAAACGATCGCCATGATCACAATCCCCACTATGATCGATATTTTCATCCATTTGAAGTAGTTTCCGAGATTTTCGATGGCTCTGTATTCTTCAGCCTCATCCCCGTAAGTTGCATAATTTTGGAAATGGTTTCCCGCATCCTTTGCCTTCATCCCGGTAATAATCGTAAGAACTCCTGAAGGAATTCCGTACAGCGAAAGACAGTTGAGAACACCGATGATGATATTAAGAATACCGACAAATTTGGCATCGGAACCAAGCTTTGTGATAATGTTCTTTTCGTAGTAGTTGTTTTCCATGTTAGTGTACTCCCGATCTTGAAATACTCGAAATCATTGCTGCAAAGACGAATACAAAAATCAGAATTGCAAGAATCGCAACTACAATTCCGACTATAAACAAAACCTTCAATATGAAAAAATGCTTCTGATAGTTCTCATAGGCATTCGTTTTTATCACATTGTCGTTTGTCATCATAAATTGTTCGATTTGTGCTCCGGCATCCTTGGCTCTGATTCCGGCAAATAAATATGGAAGACCAAACGGTATCCCGAAAAGTGTAAGACAAACCAACCCGCCGACAACCATCATGAAAATTCCCACGAATTTCGAGTCGGCTGCCAGCTTTGACATCATACTGTTCATTATAAAATCATTCTGCATAGCACAGTCCTGATCTGTTTTGTAAATATGAAATTTAACCGGTGTGGCATTTCGCTAATATCGCAAATCCACAATGGAATTTCCAAATATTTTACGAGAATTACAAATGAATCGGGTATTTTTTTATCAGGGAATTTTTTATCCCGGAGGGGTTGAGTTTTCAGGGATTAAATTGTATCCACTGAAAAGACAACCCCTCTGCACGGGGAAAGGAAATCTCTATCCGATAATATCTTTTCTGAGATATGGTCTTAGAGCTTCGGGAACATTGAGTTTGCCGTCAGGTCTGAGATTGTTTTCGAGAAGTGAAACCATCAACCGGCTGGTGGCAAGCCCTGAACCGTTCAATGTATGAATGAACTCAAGCTTTTTATCCTCCGAACGGCGATATTTTATGTTTGCTCTCCGGGCTTGAAAATCTTCAAAGTTACTGCAGGAAGAGGCTTCGAGCCATTTCTTTTCAGCGGGTGACCACACTTCGATGTCATAGCATTTCGCTGCCGAAAAACTTAAATCTCCGGTACAAAGCATCAGAACTCTGTATGGAATATTCAAGGCTTTCAGAATATCTTCGGCATCATTCACAAGTTTTTCAAGTTCATCGTAAGAACCTTCAGGTTTTGCGAACTTCACCATCTCTACCTTATTAAACTGGTGAACTCTTAAAAATCCCTTGGTATCCTTGCCATAAGAACCCGCTTCCCGTCTGAAACAGGGGGAGTATCCGCAGTATTTTATCGGAAGTGAGGACTCATCAAGAACCTCGCTTCTGTAAATATTGGTAATCGGCACCTCCGCAGTCGGAATAAGATACATCCCGTCTCTTTCACAGGTGTACATATCCTCTTCCATTTTCGGAATCTGTCCCGTCCCTTTCATCGAATCACGATTCACTATAAAGGGGGTCATCACTTCCTGATATCCGTGATGCTCAAGATGGAAATCGAGGAAAAAGTTGAAAAGTGCTCTCTCAAGAGTGGCTCCGTCTCCCATGTAGAGGGGGAAACCGGAACCTGAAATCTTTGTTCCCCTCTCAAAATCGAGGATTTTCAGATTTTTGCCAATCTGAAGATGGTCGGGAACCACGGTCGGGTCATCAAGATTATATCCATCGGGAAGCCATCTTCTCACTTCAACATTATCAGCGGCAGATTTTCCGACGGGTACTGATGAATGCGGCAGGTTGGGAATGTAAGCGAGTATGTTGTTCAAATCCGCTTCCACTACTGCAAGCTCTTCGTTATACTTTTTTATATCCTCTCCGACACCTTTCATCTCCTCTATGAGGGAAGTGGCATCTTCCTTGGCTTTTTTAAGCCTTGCCACCTCGTCGCTTACCCTGTTCCTCTTCGACTTCAGATCATCGGCGATAACGAGAATTTCTCTCCTCTTTTTGTCGAGTTCGAGTACTTCATCAATTCTGTTTTTTTCATTTTTGTTTTCGATTCCCTGTCTTACAACATCGGGATTCTCTCTTATAAATTTTAAGTCTAACATTTTATGCCTGTTTTACTATTACATTCAAAATTTTGTTTTTAACAAAGATTACTTTAATGATCTCTTTTCCTTCAATGAACTTGCCAGTTTTGGGGTCATTTTTTGCCGCATCAAAAACAGATTCCTGATCTGAATCGACGGGCATGTCAACAGTTCCTCTCATCTTGCCCGAGACCTGAACAGCAATCGTGACGGAGTCAACCGTCAAAGCTGCAGGATCGGGGGTGAACTGATCGGGTTCCTCAAACAGCGACTTTTCCCGTCCCAAAATGCTTGCAATTTCCTCGGCAAGATGTGGTGCCAGTGGAGCCAGCATCGAAGCAACCCTCAAGAGAGTGTATGTCTGAATTCCGGCTCTGCAGGCTGCAAGATTCTTTCCGAGTTCATTGCTCAGTTCCATCATCGAGGCAATTGCCGTATTGAATTTCAGATGTTCCATCTCATGTTGATATTTCGCGAGGGTTTTGTTCACATATCTGTAAACCGATTTTTCTTCACTGCTCAAATCTGCAAGATCATATTTTTCTTCGGATTTATGTTTTGTAAACCATCCTGCATAGGTCTGAGCCATGTCATAAAGTCTCTGGGCAAACCGTTCAGTGCCGGTAATTCCTGAATCACTCCAGTCACCACCAAGTTCATATGGTCCCATGAACATCAGGTATAGACGGAAAACATCAGATCCGTATTTGTCGATGTATGGCTCGGGATTTACGACATTCCCTTTCGATTTCGACATCTTGGCACCCTGATTGGTGATTGTCCCCTGATGCACAAGCCTCATGAACGGTTCGGGAGTTTTGACAAGACCAATATCCATCAAAAATTTGTGGACAAAACGGGCATACAGCAGATGCATCACCGAGTGTTCCCTGCCCCCAATATACATGTCAACGGGTGACCATTTATCGGTAAGCGAAGTGTCGATCATCCCGTCCTTAAATTTCGGATTCAGATAACGGAGGTAGTACCAGGAGGAATCCACAAATGTATCCATCGTGTCGGGGTCTCTTTCAGCAGGACCGCCGCACTTCGGACAGGTTGTGTTCATAAATCCTGCGTGTCTCCTCAAGGGTGAATCACCCTGAAGTTTAAACTCCACATCGTAGGGAAGTGTAACCGGAAGCTGCTCTTCGGGAACAGGAACCTCGCCGCATGTATTACAGTAAACCACGGGGATCGGCGTTCCCCAATACCTCTGACGGGAAATCAGCCAGTCCCTCAGTCTGTAGTTAACTTTGGCACATCCGTTCCCTGTTTTTTCAAGTTCCTTTATAACCGCTTCTTTACCGGCAATTGAGTTTAATCCCGTAAATTTACCCGAATTTACCATTGTTCCTGCCTCGGTAAATGCCTCGGCAAGTTCATCCTCGAGATTGGTACCTTCCTGAAGAATCACTTTTCCGATTGGAAGGTTAAACTTCTTCGCAAATTCAAAATCTCTCTCATCATGTCCGGGAACAGCCATTACACAGCCTGTTCCATAGGTTACGAGGACATAATCACCGATCCAGACGGGAACCGATTCACCGTTGACCGGATTAACCGCATAAGAACCCGTGAACACACCCGATTTCTCTTTTGTCGTCGATTGTCTGTCAATATCGGTCAGATATGCGGTTTGTTCAACATATTTTTCAACAGACGATTTGTATTCGGGCTTCGTGAGTTTTGCTACAAGCGGATGCTCGGGAGCCAGGGTTACATAGGTAACACCAAAAAGTGTGTCAGGTCGGGTGGTAAAAACTTTTATTACCTCTTCACTTCCTTCCACCTTAAATTCGACTTCAGCACCCACACTTCTGCCAATCCAGTTACGCTGTTTGGTCTTTGTCTCTTCGGGCCAGTCAATCAGATCAAGATCTTCAAGCAGTCTGTCGGCATAGGCTGTGGTCTTAAAGAACCACTGTACAAGGTTTTTTTGAATAACGGGACTTCCGCATCTCTCACAGCTTCCATCCCCGAGTACCTGTTCATTAGCCAAAACTGTCTGGCACGAAGTACACCAGTTTACGGGTGATTTTTTGCGGTATGCGAGTCCTTTTTTGTAGAGTTGAAGAAAAAGCCACTGATTCCATTTGTAATAATCGGGATCACATGTCATCAATTCACTGTTTGAATCATACATGCAGCCGATTCTTTTGAGCTGGGCTCTGATATCTTCTATGTTTTTCAGGGTGCTGTCCAACGGATGAACACCCGTCTTTATTGCGTAGTTTTCGGCTGGAAGACCAAATGCATCGTAACCGAACGGTTCGTAAACATTATATCCCATCAATTTTCTGAATCGTGCCCATGTGTCAGCGGGACCATAATTGTACCAGTGCCCGCAGTGAAGTTTTGCCCCTGAAGGGTAAATAAACATTACCAGGGAGTAAAGCTTTTTGGCAGGATCGTTCAGATCAGTCTTGTAAACCCCGTGCTCGTCCCAGTATTTTTGCCATTTCGGCTCGATTTCGCTTGCTTGATATTTCATACTTATAAAGTCTTAATATTTTAAATATTTCAAACTTTAAAAATAGGAATATTTGGGGAATTGGGAGGCAGTTCCTGAGTGACTTGAGTACCTGAGTACTTGAGTGCTTTTATCACTTAAAGAATATACGGTTCCGAAGCTCCCGGGTTCTAAAAAAAGGTTGCCCGTTAAGAGACAGCCTTATAAATTAGAAACAGATTGTACCGGTGACCAAAGTGAAGTCATTCCTTCACAATCATCAGGAGTGCGGCATCCCCTCCTGAAAGTAGTAATTTCACATAATCTGAACTGCCGGTCCTGTCCTGCGAAAATCGACCGGGTACCGTGTTTTGTGAATCAGACAAGTTCAGAATTTTAAATCTTTTGAATGGAACACTCTCCACATCGATAAATACCTTTACTTCCCTGACCGCATGAGTAGTCGGATCACGGTCAGTATCGTCACAAAATTTATTCACAACATAAAGAAGTAAAGTGTCAGGCGAAAAAGTCCTTTCCTTGCCGCTCAGTCCGTTGGTATAACCAAACAGTCCTGCTTCCATATAAGGTATTGAGTCGGGAATATCTTTGTCAAGAAGTCTGCTGCTGATCGAACTGATCCATTTTCTTCCTCTATCGAGACGATATTTCCCGCCATTCTGATCTGATGTAAACCCGTTCAGCCAATTGCCTCGCAAAATGTATTTTTCTATCGATTTGATGGTGGTTATGGTTTCTTTCACTGCCCGGTATCTGTCATTTCCTGTTTGTTCCGCATAGCCTCTTGAGAAACAGACTTCCTTGCTGTCATCATCATATTTTCTCCCGGCATCGTCAAAGATTCCGTAAGTTGCAAGCACTTCACTCCCTTCCACGAGAGGTTGTCTGAACATCGGGATCATTGTCGGTACCATATAATACATGAAACCTTTTGCTCCATAAGCTATTGCGAGATTACTCATCGCCTTTACTTCCTCCGGTGTCGGTGCCCGAAGTTCACCAAATTTAGGTTTGTAAGAGTATTTCCCGTTACCGTCGTATCTTATGGTCTGAGATGCAGCCACTTGTATGGTGTGAAACAAGGGGATGTCATCCCCCGGGATTCCTGATGTGTAATTTTGGGATGCTTCTATTGCGGAAAGATAGCCCATGTGTTGGATCATGTCGCGGTCGTGACCCGGATATTTAAGTACAGGTTCACCTTTGTGGCAGATCATCTCATCAAAAGCCCTCTGAAGTCTTGCCTGATCATCGTATCCTTTTGGAATCTCCCTGATCAGGGGATAGAAATCATAGAGGAGATAATTTTTATAGAACTGTTCACCTTTGGACATTTCCCTGTCGAAAGCAAGATTCCAGTTCCAGGCACCTCCTGTTGCACCATTAATATCAAGTCTTTCCCTGTTCGTTCCCCTTCTCAACATTTTCTGATAATCCCCCCGGATCTTCGTCGTAAGCATGTATGGTTCATCATAATATGCCGATTCAAAAAGAGGATTATCGATGTATTTACCGGTTTTTGAATTGATCGCAGACTCAATCTCCGAGCGAAGTTTCCCGTTTGAATAGAACTCCCTGAAATCCTCATCACAAATGGCGATCCTGTCTATACTCACACCGATGTTGTTCTCGAAATACAGAGCGATCTCCATCTCCTTCCCCACCTGATTGAACGCATCACTTCGTCGAAAAAGAGGATGAGTAACTTCGATCCAGTGGTAGCCATCTCCCTTAAAATCCTTCACGGTTACAGGAATTTGAAAGACCACATCGGGCAGTAAAGAGTCTCTTAAAGTGGCAGGATCTTCAAAATTCAATTGCTTTCCGAAATGATCTTCGGGATTCATTTCATAAGTATATGGTTTAATTCTTATCCGGACAGTAAGCACGGGAGTGGAAGCGGGAAGGTTATTTTCGTCTGTTTTTGCCTTTATCCACATAAAGTGCTGCCTGTTTCGTGTAAACATCATCCGGTTAATAATCCCGTAAACCAGGTAATATCCGCCTCCGGCTGACACTTCTCCTCTTCTGATTTTTATTTTTTTCCCGCCGGTGTCAAGGTCATCAGATGCCCTGCCGCCCGTTTTACCCGTGACCCACTTGGGAATCATATTGGGAGCAACATTCATCCACCAGACGCTGCTCGTGTCTCCCCCGGCAACTCCGAAGCCATAATTATTCTCTTTTGTAAGTGAAGAGCCGGTAAACGACGACGATTCCCCGATCTCAAAGGCATTCTCAATCGTATCGAGTCCCTGAGCGAGGAGATATCTCCCGGGATTGTTTGTTCCCTCGACCGGCAGACTTTCTATTTCCGACCATTCGATGTGACGGTCGTAGATTTTCAGTCCCGGATTTACGAGGGTATCTGAAGTGTAATCATCAAGAAATGTAACACAATGCGTAATTCCGGCTGCTTTCATCATCTCATATACAGGCTTAACTCTTTGCAGTACATTGTTTTCTTTGTCACTCCACGCTTCAACACCAAATTTGGCATTTATGTACTGGTCAAAAAAACTGATGTGCAGGAAGTAATCGATTCCCGGCCTGTTCTGTGACAAGGCTGAAAACGAGAGCAAAACTGACAGAATTAAGAATTTGGTGTTATTCATTTTATTAGACTTTTTGATTTTGTTGAGACCAAACAGGTCTTAATTAATACGGCAGATACCTGAAAAAAAAGCTGCCACCATTTCTGATGACAGCTTTTAGAAATATTCTTATCTACTTGAGCAACTGTAGTTTTACCCTCTCCTTCTTCACTTCTGAACCTGTCTTGAGGGTTATCTCTGCAAAATAGATTCCCGAGGCAGCGTTTTTCGAACCGAGGTTTATCTCTTGTTCATAACTTCCGGGATGTCGCTCTCCAAGTTCCCGTCTTTCAATCAGCTCTCCTGATACACTGACTATTGAAAGTGTCACGAAGCCCGTAGTCGTAAGAGTATACTTCATCTTTGTTGTTGGATTAAACGGGTTGGGGTACGCTTCCAACTTCAAAGATGAAGGAACTGAAGAGGGATTATTATCCTGAACAGATACCAGATTCCTGTCTCCCGCCACTATTACTGCATAGCCGTATCCCGTAGAATTACCGTCATAATCATATACAAGTGCTAAATCATCAACTCCATCTCCTGTTACATCTCCCACAAATCCCCTTCCTGTGGCTCCATTAAACTTTATGTTGGCGATGTTATCAACAGTGGGCTTTCCACCCAGCCACAGCCATTGTGCTGAGTATCCGACAGAAAGCATCAAGTCCTGCAAACCATCACCGTTTATATCTCCCACATCCATTTTAAGTCCAAGAAGTGGTCCCCTGTCCTGTGTGTTTATTCCTCTGAATGCAGTTGGAAACTCAGTCGGAGGATAACCACCACTGTTAACCATTTTCCCATAAAAGTAGGGATATTGTCCATCATTAGGGTGTAACCAGTCATCCTTTCCATCACCGTTAAGATCCGAAATTATTTCAGATGCATGCGATAATCCTTCACCAATATAACCGGTCGGATCCGTTTCATAAATAAAACGCTCATTAAAACTAAAATCCGGATCACCGTAAATGACATGGAATTTGTCTCGTATATACACAGAAGCAGGATAATGAAATTGCATCCAAATATCTGAGCAACCATCGCCATTAATATCTCCAAACATCACCTCTCCCCAAATTTTATGATTAAATAAATCACCTGCATACCTTTGTTTGGGTTCACCCGTGAACTTTGAACCTGTTTCATAAAAATAGAGAGTATCATTGGGCCACTGACCATACCAAAATGCAAGTTCCTCAATTCCATCCCCGTTCATGTCAATTTTGGAACCCGCACTATTTACAATCATCCCTGTCGCAGAGGATGGAACAGGAAACTGTATTAAATAATCAGGGATTGTATCCAACAGAGGACCACCATAATAAACTGCCAGATGGCTTGCTCCCACATAGGGATAAGTAACTATATCTTTGTGACCATCACCGTTTATGTCAATGGTAATTCCTGGTAAATCCATTTTTACTTGCCAGAATGGTATGGTATCAACTGATGGTCCCCCGGGAAAAATTTTTAAATAGTAACCAGCATCTGAAAACTCAGCTATAATAATATCGTTATATCCGTCCCCATTTTGATCGTCACAAACACGAAATGGAGTATCCGTGTGCCATCCCCACTTAACAAACACAACTGAATCCAACTGTGAATAGACGGTGGCGCAAAGCACCACCGTTATAATTATTGATTTAACGCAGTTCATCATTATTTAATCTCCTTATTTCGCTAACATCAGTTTTATGGTATTCCTGAAGTGTGTACCACTTTCAAGACTTCTTGCATCAAGTGTCAGAATATATACACCGCTTGATACTTTTTCACCATATTTATTTGTCCCCTCCCACTTCCAATCGTAGAATCCGGAATTCATCTCTCCAAGAGTCTTCTCAAGTATCTTTTTCCCGAGTATATCATGGATTGTGATTGAAACCATACTCTTCTCTTTGAGTGAATACTCAATTACTGTTTCAGGGTTAAAGGGATTTGGATAGTTATTGTACAATTTGTACCGGAATAAATTCTTTTTATTCTCTGTTGTAGCAACAGTCCCGCCTTTACCGGGGGCATTTGACAACATAGTGTTTTCAGGGGCTTCTGTTGAATACAACAAGTTGGCTTGTTCTGTATATGCAGAAGCGGGATAGTTATTGTTCAGGAAGTTGAGCATTGGAATAATTACACCCGCAGAATCGGGTATGTTTGAAGCTTTGTATTTCTCTTCAACCAATAGATTAAAAGCCATCATTTTTTATCTCCACATAATTCATTTTGACCGGTTGTCTGTAAACAAAAATACCGTTGTTGGCTGTCCAGTTTACCGATTCGAAATTGAGGACGGATTTGTTTCCCGCTGTTCCTGTGACAGAGAGTTTACCATCTTCAACAATCAATTTTGTTGAATTCTTGAAAGTTATATCTGCACCGTTATTGATGGTCAGATTGTGGTCTTCCATGTGTATGGTTTTATTGATTTTTTCATCTCTTGAGATTGTCTCATCTTCACGAAATACTCCACCGGTATAGATTGTGGGGGTGATCATTATCAGTTTTCCGCCACCTCCCGTAATTTTTGTTTCAAAATATCGGGTTGAATCAGGCATACTCTCCGATAATGAAGCAATTATCGGTTGACTTGAATTAGTCATGTCAA
>Ga0209794_1000321_pt1 | contig 87628 bp, 99 predicted proteins | sample EBPBio232013_DNA_FD_185869 | JGI IMG/M metagenome (GOLD analysis project Ga0209794, IMG submission 185869) | Wastewater treatment Type I Accumulibacter community from EBPR Bioreactor in Madison, WI, USA - Reactor 1_5/23/2013_ DNA (SPAdes)... | ecosystem: Engineered > Bioreactor > EBPR >...
CGATGCAATCAAGATCAACATCAATCTTTGGCATAACAACCCCTGATTGTTTTTTGGAATCAAAAACCCGAAGAACATTGCCAACACCACTCGATAAATCAAGGAATATATAAAATAAGAATATGCTAATTGAATCTTCCCAACATTTAACCCGGTGTGAAAGAGACACATATTTTGGAATCAGAAGGATAATTCATTCCCGCTGTCAGAATTGGCACAAGTTTCCATGCATCTGGTTTGGAGATTGAAGAAGGATGAGACCTTGAAGCAACCCGCTTCGGCGGCTAATTTTGATCATCTCCGAACTCCCGCACGCGCTTTTTCAGTGTTGGCGTGCCGGCGCCCAAGGCAAATTTTTCGAATGTGGCGGAGGCTTCGCCCCTCGCTGACTCGATGAGATCGGCCAGCAGAATGGTATCGTCGGCTTCTTGTTCAGGCTGCTCTGGAGAACTTACCGGCGGTATGGTTTCGGGTGGTACCCCCACGGCAAGAGCATTTGCTGCCTGCGCTTCTGGTTTCGCCCGGACTACAGGCGCTGCTACTACAGCCTCGGCCGGCTCTTCCTCCTCGACCACCTGAGCTTTCACGATTTCAGCCGCTGCATCTTTCCATGGCTTCGGCTCCGGAAGTGGATGCGCCTTGAAGAGATTGGCATCGTGGACGGCCTTGTAGGGCCTATCCCGCCAGTGCGCGATTTTCCGGAGCTCGAACCCTGGCGAATTCGGGATGATCAGTATGGCACGATCCTCCGGCATTTCACGAAGTTCGGCGGGAGTGCGCAGAGGCGCTGATTCATAGCGGATGCTCTTCTGGACCCCGCCAAACCAGCCCTGACCGGGCCGGATCGTGGGGCTTGCGATCTCGAGGGTGCGGGTGCCCAGCATTTCCGAGACATAATCTGATGTTTCGAGGTCGTTGATGCGGATGAAGAGTTTTACCTGGCAGGCCGAGACGGTTGTGATCCTCGTGGCCTTGCCATAGACCTCGTCGAGCTGACCAAGGTCCTGCAGAATCAGCACCATCCGGAAGCCATAGCCGGCGTTGATGGTGAGCTTGGAGACGAGGTCATCCATTTTTCCGAGCTGGCGGAACTCGTCGATCATCATCAGAACCCGATGCGGCTCCTTCTCCTTGTCGGGCAGCTTGGCCATCAGGAGATCATGGATCTGCTGGACGAGGATCTTGATCAGGGGGCGATAGACCTCGAGTTGGGCAATCGAGCAGCCGATGAAGAGCGCGGTCTTTGTCTGGCGAAAGGTCCTGATGTCGAAATCGCTCGTCTCGGTCGCGGCCGCGATGAGGCCGCTATTCCAGGGGTTGAGTGCGGTCGTGACATTGAAGAGGGCGGAGTTCCGGGTTTCTTTTTCAAGGGCGATGAACTGGTTGAACCCGTCGACCACCCAGGATGGGAGATGCCCGCTTTCGGTTTTCACGAGGGTTTTCAGGACGAGTTGGAAATCCTCGCCGGTGGTCGTGAGTTTCGAGACCGAGCGGAGATGCTCCGCCTCGGCATGGAGCGGGGAGGCGAGGGTGTAGCCGATCATTGCAGCCAGCAGCAGCCGGGCGGATTTTCCCCAGATCTCGGGTTTGCTCTCGGGGATCAGGAAAGAAGCGACGACAAGCGCATCCGTTGCCATGCGATCATCGCGCCGGATAAAGTCGAGCGGATTGTAGCGGTGGGTGTGGTCTTCCCCCGGTGAGAACAGGAACACCTTGTCGCCCATGATGGTGCGATGCGCGGCGAAGGCCCCGAAATTCTCGCGCTTGGGATCGAACCAGACCGAGGAACCCTCCCACGTATAGCCGTTCGGGATCACAAAGCTGACGCCCTTGCCAGAACGTGTTGGCCCGACGACGAGGACATGGGCGGGTTCATCCGAGGTGATCGTTGCGCCGTTGAGCGTGCCGAGGATCAGGCCTCGTCCTGATGTCAGCCGTTTCTTCTCGGCGATGAGGAGCGATCCGAACTTCGCGTCGCCATAGGGTTTGGGTTTTTTCAGGATGATCGAGACGATCCAAAGCGCGAAACCAAAGGAGATTACTGCCCCGCCCGCGATCAATGCGCGGATAGCGGTCTCACCTCGCGTTGCCGGAAAGCTGATCCGGGCGAGGAAGTGGTTGGGAGCGATGGTCAGCGCCGAGAAATCCCGCGCGGCATTCTGGACCTGCAGGAGGCCCCACCGCAGCTTGCCTTCGCCTGGCATTGCCGGGTTCCAGCGAAGGCCGACGGTAATCTCATAGGCGAGGGACCAGAGGAGGAAGAAGAACGCGAGCCCCATCAGACCCAGCATCAGCTTTGTTGCGGTAGCCCGGCTCATGCGGATGCCCCGGCGGATTGGCGCTTCCACTCCTCCATCCTGTTGAACCAGATCGCGGAGGTGCCGCGCCAGCCACCGACGCGGGATTGCTGGATCACGATCGGCAGGACGGTTTTGATGTAGCCGATAATCTCGTCCTTCCTCAGGCCAAGGCCGGCCTGCATCACCATCAGCGCGAGCTGCTCGAAGGCACCGGAGGGGCTATCGGCATGGATGGTCGTGATTGAGCCGGGGTGGCCGGTGTTGACGGCGCGCAGGAAGGAATAGGCTTCGCTCCCCCGGATTTCCCCGAGGAAGATCCTGTCGGGACGAAGACGCATCGCGGCCTGAAGCAGCATCTCGATCGTGACATGCGCCTGTCCCGTCTCGCCCTTGGCCGCGACGAGCGGCAGGAAGTTTGGCTGGACCGGTTGGACCTCGCGAGTATCCTCGATGGTGATGATCCGCTCGTCGACGGGGACTTCCTTCAGGATCGCGTTGAGGAAGGTCGTCTTGCCCGACGAGGTGCCGCCGGAGAGCAGGATCGAATAGCGGTTCTTCACGGCAAGGCGGATGAAGGCCTCGACGCGTTTGGCATCGAGGAGTTCACAAAGCTCACGGTCTAGAGGAGAGAGGCCCTTGTCGCCTGCGACATCGAGGCGGTCGAAGGAGCCCATGTTACGATAATCATCAAGGGTCATATCCTTGATGACTTGCTTTCGGATCGCAAAGGCACCGCCACTTGGTGCAGCAGGCGGCAGCACCCCCTGGAACCGCTCGCCGCCGGGGAGAGCCGCGGAGAGGAGGGGATGCTTTTCACTGACGGCCTGATCAGCAAAGCCCGCGATACGCTCGGTCAGATGGCGCAGCGCCATGGCGTCGAGTTCGGGGATCCCGAAGCGCAGCATGGCGGGTTCACCCACGCGCTCGACCCAGATTTCTCCGGGACGATTGGCGCAGATCTCGACGACGCTGCTATCCCCAAGCCAGGGGAGGAGCGGCTCGAGCGCCTTATTGAGAAAGACGGGATTTATCGCGACCACGTTCACGCTTGATCTCCCTGAGCGCTTCCTTGACCGGATCGGGGTAGAATGCCGAGAAATCGAGATCGCGGCGGATGAAGACGATCAACCGGGTGCCCTGATCGACATGGATCGTCGGGGGGATGTTGAACGAGTTCTTCAGCGCTTCCTGAGCGATATTCGTCAGGCTCTGCGAGATCTGCTGCGAAGCGACCTGCCGTGCATTCTGTCCGAACTGGTTCTGCTGCTGCGGCTGGATGGTCGTGACCTGACCGGTGACGGGATCGGTGATCGTGGTGATAATCCCCGAGGTTCCCCCGGAATTCTGGCCCCAGTTGGCGATCAGCTGCGTGGCGCCGCCGACGATCGAGAGAACGATCGCGGAGCCGAAACGCTCGACATAGTGGTTATCGACGATACCGGCCATGCCGGCACGGCCGAGTTCATCGGTGCCGGGCGAGCCGATCTGGACCGAGACGCCGTCAGCGCGAAGAAGCCTCGTCCAGACGATGAAGACGCGGGTCTGCCCGGTCGAGAGCCCCGATTTATATTCGCCGATGAGGCGCGTTCCCGAGGGGATCAGGATACGCCGGCCGTCAAACGACCAGACATCCTCTGTGGTCACGGCACGGACCATGCCGGCAAGATCGCTCTGGATTGCGGTTTCAAGAATACCCCGGATCAGGGTGCCTTGCGGAACGAGAGCATCAATCCGCGGATTGAGACTGGCCTGGCTCATCTCGACGCCGGCGTTCAAGGCCCGCGCCATGAAGCGGCGGTTCGGATCATCCTCCTGTGCCGGGGGTGCGCCGGCAGGATTGGTGTTCGCCGGCCCGGGATCGCCTGACAGCTGGGCATTATCCGCGACGATCGAACCGGCGCGAAGACGTTCCCATCTCCGGCGTTCTTCCTCGGCAAGGCGTTGCCGCTCGAGTTCAGCGAGCCGGCGGGCTTCCTCGTCATCATTGACGAGGGGCATGGGCGGAGAAACCGGCGGCGGGATCGCGACTACGGCCGGCGGCGGGGGAGGAGCCGGAGGCTCGGGTTCGGGGGCGATCCTGATGACGCCCTGATCGAGCTGCGGGCGCGGGGTCTCGAGATGGGGCGCCGGGAATTGCGTTGTCCGGAAGTCCTCTTTCTCGTCGCGCGGATTGGGTTTTGACGGATTGAGCCCGGTGTAGAGCAGCCAGCCCGCGAAGGCGACGGCCCCGGCGGGAACGACGAATTTGACGAGGCCGAGGGTGCTGTCCCTTGCTGCAACGGAAGATGCAGCATCGGCGTCGAGTTCGATCGCGCGATATTCATTGGGCGAGGGCATGGGGCTTCCCTCCTGTCGATTTACGGGATGATGCGAGGGGTTTGGGGCGATGGGGCTCAAAGCCCGTGGGTTCGAGGATCGTGCCGGTACGCTGATTGAAGATGCAGGTGGCCTCGTCCCCGTTCCGGAGGGTCCATTGGAAGCTGACCTTGTCGACGACGATGTATTCGGCTTCGCGGCGGAAGTTCACGAGGCTCTCGTTCCGGTCGGAATCGACGATATAGATCGCGGGCACCTCACCCTCGAAGCGGAAGAAGGTCTTCTTCCCGTCATCGAAAATCGTGAGGGGACGGTTGGCGGATGACCCCTTGTAGCCATAGGCGCTGTTGGCATTGGCGACATCGAGCGCCCGGAGGTTTGGCGCGGCAGCACGCTCCTTCGCCTCCGCCATCAGGCGGGCATCGGCTTCATCCTCGGGGTAGCGGAAGACAATCTTGAACACCTGCTTCTCGACCGGCCGGAAATCGGCGGTCAGCAGGAAGACGTAGTGGCGTTTGGTGGTGATGACATTGAGGTTCGCCGCCGCGTTCTTCTCGACGGGTTTCACAAAGAGGATATTGCCCTTCTTGTTGGGTTCGACCTTCCATGCCATGGCGTCGCCCGCGCCCAGCGTCTCGATCTTCTCGTCCTCCTGGAAGACGATCATGGTCGAGGCGCCGTAGCTCGCATCGACCCGGATGACATCATCCTTGTGGTAGGTGACGTAGCGGATCCGTTGATCGAGCGGCCCCGATCGCGGCGCGATCTCCGCCGACGCCGGAAGGACGATCATGCCAAAATGCATGGCCGCCAGCAGGATGCTGATAACCCTCATGACCTGGCACTGCCCATGGTGCCGGGCGAGGGCGCGGTTTCCTGATCGCGGCGGTATTCGAGAACCTGGAAGCCGAGGGGGTTATCGAAGCGGAATTCGTTGGTCGCGGGGGTATTGGTGTAGCGGAAGCGGATCAGCGAGACCCAGTGCCGCGTGACGATATTGGTCTGGCTCTTCTCCTCGGTCGAGAACCGGACCAGCGCCGTCCTCGCGTTCGGGAAGGTCACGGATTTGATGTTCACCGCGATCACGGTGTTGCGCCCGAAAATCTTCACGGGGTTTTGCGGGTTCGCGGGGCTGAAGATCTCGGTCAGCTCGCGCGAGGCATCCCCGTAGGAGAGAAGCTGGGCGAGGTCGAAATTCTCCTTCAGCGCTTTCGGGTCATAGATCTCGCGCGAGCGGACATAGCGCACGAGATTGAACATGGTGACGGCTTCATCCTGGCTGAGCGCACCTTCCGCCATCGGGCGTTTTACCTCGACAAAGCCGGTCGAGCGGTCGACGACGACCATATAGGGCTCATAGGATTTGAGCGGCGTCAGCATCACCACGGCACCGACGGCGGCAATCGCGATCGCCGACATGATCACGGTGATCGTCCAGGCCAATCCCTTGGAGCGCCGGTCGCGCGCGACGATGTTGCGCTCCCAGGAGCGCCCTTCTTCAAAATAGTTCTCAGGCCGCGTGCCTGAGGCGGCGGTGTCGCTCATTGCCCCAAAAATCCCTGTCAACGATTGCTGATTTTATTGGCGAGTGTCTGGTACTCGGCGGATTGCCGGTATCGATCCGTCGTGATCTGGAGCCGTGCCCTGTCGCGTCCGGCGATCCGTTCCTGACGCGTTGCAAAGCCGAGCTTGCGCTGGCCGGCGGCAACCCCCGCACCGAGAAGCCGCGCCCCCGATCGATAGAAAGCACCGGGGGAGGGCGCGCTGATCCCGATCGATCCGGTGATGGAGGCCGCGACATTGGTGATCTGGGCAAGAAGAAGGATGCCGATGATCGAGATTAGCAGGACCGGCAGCAGCTCCGTCAGCGTCGTCGCAAAACTCGCATTCGCCGTGTTGATCGTGTCGAAATAGGTCTGGGCGATCGAGATGAAGAAGGCGACGAAGCCGTAGGTCAGGACCTGCACCATGAAATACTGCAGGAGCGCAGTCATCCAGCCGTTGAAGTAGCGGCTGGTGACGCCAAAAAGCAGCAGGATGATGAAGACTGGTGCGAGCGCGAGCAGCAGCCACATGAAGATCTTCGCCAGGATGATCAGGAAGGCGGCGTAGCCGATGAGGCAGGCGACCGCGATCAGGAGAAGCGCCGCGATGAAATAAGGGCCGGGATTGAGGACGCCGGCATTCTTGATGAAGGCTTCGGCGGATTTACCTGCGGAAACCCAGAGGTTCTGGAGCGCGGTCTGGACGCCGTTCACGGAATTGAGGTTCGCGCTCGTGCCGGTGGCATTCGCCGAGACCGTCGAGAGCAGGCTGTTGCCGATCGCGCTCGGGCCTTCATTGGCGAAGCGGTAGATCAGCGTCTGGAAATCACCCCAGCCGGTCGCCAGCGCGTAGATGATGAAGACCCGGAAGAGACGCCAGGCGTGATCGGCGGGTCCGCCGCGCGCGGTGCCGTGCCAGATCCCGAATCCCCAGAACATCACATAGAGCGTCAGGAGGAGCGCCGCGACATTGACTGACCCCGAGGTCAACGCCTGCGCAAGCGACTGATACCCTTGGCTCACGAAATTCGTGCCGAAGGTATCCACGCGCTGGAGGAGCTGGGTCAGATCCACGGGTTATTCCCCGATCGGCCGCAGCGGGCCGCACTCGAGGTTCGCGAGCGGGTTTGTCGAAGGGGCGGGGGCCGGGGCGTAGGACATCACCTGCATCTCGCCCTCGTCGCGTGAGCAGGGGGCTTTTAGCGGTCTATGGGAGCAGGCGCCGAGCGCCAGCGTCACCACAAGTGTGACGGGCAAGATTATTGGCACGGACAAGGTCATTCGCATGGGAGGGGCATTCGGATGGGAGGGCTCAGGGACGGATGCAGGTTCAGCGGAAGGTCATGGCGCGGGAGGCCGAGGACTGCCGCTCGATGAGATCGAGGTTTTGCATGTTGGTCGCGGTCACCGCATTGTTCACGACGCCGGTCAGCTCGTTGATGGTCTGCCCCGTCTGGATCTGGAGCTGGGAATTCTGGTCGATCGAGCCCTTGAGATCGGGGGCTTGACCGATCGACTGGCCGCCTTGGATGAAGGCGGAGGAGCGGGCCTGCACCGCGCCTTGCGTCGAGTTGATCAATCCGGCGATCGTACCGGCCATATTGACCTGGTTCTGGTAGCTCTTGTCGAAGGAGGGCGTCTGTCCGTTGATGAGGCCGGAGATCGAGCGTACGAGCTGCAAGCCGTTGATTAGCTGCGAGACGAGGCCTTGCGATCCCGTACCCATGCCGGTGAACGACATTGTGCCCGTGGAAATCACGGATTCGAGGCTCGGCGCTGATCCCATCGAAAAGCCGCCGCCGAGCGCGATCTGGGAGAGCTGACCCTGCGCCTGGCTGGTGCGATCCCCCGTCACCGCCTGCAGAGTGCGCTGCGTGAACTGCATGATCTGCCGGTCGGCTTCGAGGATCTGTTGCGTATTCGTCGCGATCTCCTGCGCTTTGGCGAGATTGGCATTGTCGATCGTCGGCACCTGCGCAAACGCAGAGCCGGATGCGAGGAGGAGGGCGGCGAAGCTGATTCCGGGTTTCGACATGAATGCCTCCTTACTGGCCATTGCGATAGCGATTGAGGGCGGACTGGATATCGCCGGCGTTGACGCCGTTTCCGGCAAGCGTCGTCGGCGGTTCAATCGGCAGCGTCAGAACATCGGGGATGCCGGTCACACCGAAATGGTCCTGCATATGGGCGAGGTAAACAGTGACGTTGCCGGTGCTGTCGGCGTAGCGACGGATGACGCAGGCCGGGTCGGGCGTCCTGCCATAGGCCGTGGTCGAGCAGCGGTTCGAGACGCAAGGACTGGTCGAGGTGCCCGATCCCGTCGTGCCCACAGGGCAGACCGGCGCTGGCGTCGTCGGGGGAGTTGGCGGCTGGGGCGTGCGGATCGCGCCGCTCGCCTGGCTCATGTTGGCGACCATCAGCATGTTCACGACATTCAGCGCCTGCGTCCAGCTATTGGCGGCATCAACAGTCGTGTTCCAGGCGATACCGTTCTGGGCGCGGATCGAGGAGTTTTCATCCATCGAGGCCTTGATCGTCTCGGATGAACCGACGCGGGGCTTCAGACTCTCGTATTGCTGCTTGACGGCATCGAGCGAGGATTGCCGGGCAACGCTGGACGCCGCGACATCCGTGGTCTCGGCTACCGCGTTCCGTTCTGCGGCAAGCCCGGCAGTCGATCCCCGCGTCGGATTGGGCTGAACGGAGGGGGCGACCTTCTCGACGATCCCTCTGCCTGTCGCGGCGTCTTTCGGGGTAGAGGGGTCGCGGACATCGGCCTTCCGGCCACTTTTTGTCACCGCGCAATTGACGCCCTTCGTCTTGTCCGAGGTCGATTTTACGATCGGCTTCAGGTTGGTGATGGTGGTCGCGGTCTCGCTCTTCCGGTCGAGGAGGGCGCTATCGCCAACGGGAACATTGGCGAGAGCCGGTGAAGCGGAAAGCACGAGGATGCCGACGAGGGAGAGGCGGTTCATGAGGTCCTCCCCGACTCATCCCGTCCCAGGAATGCGGGCAGCCATTCCCGGGGATCGTCGCCATGGACAGCGCGAAGATGTTCCAGCTCCGAAACAGTTTCCGTTCTGCCGGAGAGAACCTTGATGAGATCCGGCATGGCACCGAGGTTGAGGCGCGCAATAACGCTGTCCCGACCGTGCTTGATCAGGAACGAGCGCTGTTCGGGAACGCTCGAGCGGATCCACTGCACCTCGCGTCCCGAGAGCTGGAAGGCGCGTCTGTAGCTCTCGTCATCCGCCTTCGGATTGGGAAAGAAGATGTTGGTCGAGGTCTGCTCAATCAGGGTGTTTGCCGAGCGTGATCTGACGATATCGGCGGCGGACTGGGTGCCAAAGCCGATGATGCCGTTCTGCTTACGGATGGTCTTGAGCTTGTCCTTGATGAAATAGGCGAAGACCTCGTCATCAAGGAGCCGCCAGCCCTCGTCGAGGAAGATCATCACGGGATCGCCCGTCAGCAGCTCCTCGGTCCGGTGGAAGATATACATCAGCGCGGCCGTCCGGATGACGGGATCGTCGAGCACCGCCGTCATATCAAACCCGAAGATCGAGGAGATCGAGAAGCTGTCGGTCCTGTTGTTGAAGAGCCAGCCACGCTGATCGGCGCGGGTCCAGGTTCGGAGGCGCGAGAAGAGATCATCGTCATCCGCGCGAACGCGGCCGCGCAGCAATGTGCCGAATTCCTCGAGCGAACGCTCTGCGGGATCTACCGTCATCACGGCGGCGATCGCATTGCGGATTACCTGCTCTTCAGTTGCCGAGAGGCTCGCACCACCGGAGGGCTGCAACATGAAGGCCAGGAGCTGGTAGAGAAACTCCCGATTCTCGCCGCTATCGGGAAGCTGGAGCGGATTGAACCCCGTGGATTCGCCGGGTCTCAAAACCTCATATTGCCCGCCGAGCGCGCGGATGAAAATCTCCGCACCCCGATCCTTGTCGATGAAGACGAGTTTAGGCCGGGGGAGCACACGCTGTGACTGTGCGGCAATAAATCCGAGGAAGACCGTTTTACCGGAGCCGGAGGGGCCGACAACGGTGAAGTTCCCGAGATCGCGGACATGGAAATTGAAATAATACGCAGTTTGTGAGGTCGTCTCGAAGACGCTGATCGCTGGTCCCCAATGGTTGCCCGTGGGGGAGCCGGATGGGTAATTATGGAGCGAGGCGAAGCCGGCGAAGTTCTTGGAGGAGATGATCCCCTTCCTCGCGATGTAGTCGAAATTCCCCGGCAGCTGTGCCCAGAACGCCGGTTCGCAATCGAGGTCTTCACGGACCCAGATCACCGAGCGGTCAGTCAGGGCAGCACCAACAGCGGTCACGCCGCGATTGACCTCGTCGAGCGTGCGCCCGAGCGCCATCAGGGAAAAGTGGTGTTCGCCATAGATCGCCTCGGAGGCGAGGAGTTCATCACGTGCGGATTCGAGATGATCGGCGACGATGGAACCGGCTTCATCGGACATATCGATCTGGCGCGAGACCCGGTCCATGTGGCCCATGGCCTCGGTCTTGTCGACGATCGCAAAGCTCTGGGTCAGGATGAACTCGTGCGGGACGGTCAGCACGTTATCCAGAAACCCCGGCCCGGTCATCGCGGGGTATTCGCGGATCGAGAGCATGGCACCAAGGCGGGTATCCCCGGCATTGGCGCCGCGGATTTCGACAGCGTTCTTGCCGAAGAAGACCCGCTTCTGGGAGAGGGCCTCATTGAGCGCCATACGCGGTAGATGCATCGGGCGCGGCATGGCGCCATTGACGAGCTGGATGAGGAACTCCAGCGGCTCGGAGAACCAGTTCCCCTCGCGTTTGATGACGGAGAGCTGGCGCGCACCATAAGCGCCGAGGTTCTCGCGCATGGCGGTTGCGACATCGAGAAGGTCGGCGATCCCCTGCTCTTCGGTGGCGGAGGTGCCATCAGCGGTTTTCTTGCCCATCAGAGCGTTCATCAGGGCGTCGAAGGTGCCGACCGACCCTTGAAGGTTGCGGCGGATGATCGTGATATAAAAATCATTCACAAACATCCGGCGCTGCGAGAGCGCCTCGCCATAGCGCTCGTCGAGTTCGGCGCAGAAGGCGTTCTCGAAGCTCGAGGCGATCTCCGGCCTGACCTCGCGGCGGATGATGTGGTTGAGAATCGCAAAGCGCGAGGTGCCGAGTGTGCGGATGAGATCGTTGCGCGCCATCAGGCGCGCGTTGATCTCGCTCATATCCGCGGTTTCGAAGCAGTAGCCCTCGATCTTGATGACCGTGAGGAGAAGGCCATCCTGCGTCCGGATGACCTGATCATTGACATGGCGCGAATAGGGGATGTGTGAGGCGACCGGGAGTTCCCGGCGGGAGATCTCGCCATAGCTCAGTTCATCACGTAGCGCCGTCAGCATGGGATCAGACCTTGTACGCGTTCGCGCCCCAGAACCCCCTCGCGCGGGGCGGGCATTTCCGGGCGAGAACCCCGAGGATTTCGAAGATCTGCTTGTCCCTAGCGGTCATGATCCTGCCCACAGCGTAGAGCGGCAGGCTGACGAAAAGCGTGAGGAGGTTCTTGGTCGCAAGGAAGGTGACGGCCGCGACGACGCCGATGAACATGAAATACATGTAGGGAACGCCCCAAAGCGTCGGCGCCTGTGTCAGCGCGCGCACCAGCGGAGTGATGATGGGTTGCTCGAGATCGCTCATCGACCAACCGCCGACTGGAAGAACTGGACGATCTGGGCAGAACCAAAGACGAGCACGATCCCGAAGATGATCGAGCCGGCAAGCTGCCACGTCAGCCGCCCCGCCCATGCCATGAAGCCGCAGGCGATCACCGCGAGGATTGCGAGCGAGGTCGCGATCGGCCCGGTCAGGGTCTGGACCAGCGTCTGCAATGTCGATTGCACCGGTGCCAGCGTGCCGGCTTGCGCAAAAGCCTCGGTCATCGCGGCAAGCGATACGATTGCCGTCGATGCGGATCGTGTGATCCTTCGGAAATTCATTCTTCTCTCCTCAGTCGAAGTTCATGACGAAGCCGGATTTCCAGCTCGCGGCGTCCGCACGGGGCTCTGAAGGCGCCGATACCTTCTGCGGGCCTCCGGCGGTCGCGGCATCCGGTTGTTCGGTTTGGGATGATCGTCTTGCATTCCCCGCACTTGAGGGGCGCTTCACTTCGGGCCAGCCATTGAGATCGTTGAGGATCGCCGCGACGTAAGCGACGGTCTCATGGATCGGCGGCACACCGGCGTTTTCCTGCACACGGCGCGGCCCGGCATTATAGGCGGAGAGCACGTAGATCGGGTTTTTGAACTCGGCCTCGAGCTGGCGGAGGTAGCGAATGCCGCCCCGGATGTTCCCGACGGGATCGCAGAGATCCACCCCGAGAGCCGTAGCGGTCACCGGCATCAGCTGCATCAACCCGTAGGCGCCGCTGGGTGAGCGGATATTCGAGACGAAGCGACTTTCCTGCCGGGCAACGGCGAGAGCGAATTTTACGTCAAACTTTTCCTCGGCAGCGATCTTCTCGACGAGAAGCCGGGCTTCGCCGGGTTCGAGCGCCTTGGCGCCAGAGCAGGGCGGAGCGCTGATATCTGATAGATTGTCTTTTGATTCGTTTCGCGCCACCGGGTTCAACCGAATAGCCATTGTATCCTGAAGAGCGAGTCGGGCTTCCGCGCGAGGGAGAGAGGTTTCATTCTTGAAGGGTATGGTGCCTAATACATAGGAATGCAGCGGAAAGTCCTGCGCGCAAGCCATCGGCCCCACAAGCGTCGCCGCTGTGAGTGCCGCCATCGGCGCAATTTCTGAAATCCGTCTCTTGGCAATTCGTTTCATTCGATGTTTAATACATTAATAATTTTTCACAAAGCAACTGCTTTTCCGCGCATCACCTCAAGCGTGTGAATTTGCGGGCAGGGGATCACCATGCGGCGACCAGTCCTTCTCTCGATCGCGCTGGTTCTCGGCGTCTCCGGCCATAGCGCTACCGCGCAGGAAGCGAGCTTCGGCTGCAAGGTCTTGCTCTGTGCCGCCGCGAGCAATCCCGGCTGGTCCGGCATTCCCTATTGCGTGCCGGTGATGACCGAGCTCTTCAGGATGTTGAAGAAATTCAGACCCTGGCCGATATGCCCGGAAGGGAATGCCGGAAGTCTCGGGTATGAACCCTATGAGGAGTGTGCGGCCGGCTCGACGCCGGCATCACAGGGATCCGGGAATGGCGACAATGGTGGCGGGATCCAGTTTGGCGATCCGAATGGAGCCTTCTGTGCGCGGCCTAACCCGAACGGCGGGCGCTGCTCGGGTGGGGATGGCGGCACCTGCGAACCGGAATACATCCTGACCAGCCGCACGCCACGACCGGAGGAACATTTTGTCGATATCCGCACCGCCAACGGGACGAGCCGTTTCCGCTTCTCGCTTCGGGGCTACTGATGCGGCCCTCAGCACTGCGATCTCGGGCATGTTGCGTGATCAGCCTCTTGCTGCTTACCGGCAGCGCCGGGGCACAGCAGGCGCGGCCACCAGCGCAAGGGCAGGCAGGGAGAACCCTGCAATGGTTCCCAATTCCGGCGGATGCTACCTATGTGACCGGCGATACCTGGACGGGTGCCGGCAGCACCTTCCGGCTCTATGGCGTGCAGGCCTGCCTGCGGGGAACGCAGTTCACGAACGGGCAGGGCAGCAGGATCGATTGCGGGGAGGCGAGCCTTACCATGCTCGCGTCTCTCGTCCGCGATCTCGCCCCGCAATGCTATGTCGTCTCGTCCAGGCCGGAGGCGCGGAGCCATATCGTCTCCTGCGTCGCCGTGCTGTCCAGGGGTGCTTCATCCGGCTCCCGCCTTGATCTCGGCACGACGCTGATCGCGACCGGATGGGCTTTTGCTGCACTCACGGTCGACGCGAAACCCGTTCACGAACCCTATCTCGTTGCCCAGGTTGTGGCCCAAAAATCCCGGCGAGGCCTCTGGCAATTCAACGATGTGCCCGATCCCAGTATCGCGATTCTCAAGGCGATGCGGAAACGCTAGCTGGCGACAGCTTGAAAAGACCTGTTAATAGTGCTATTTAAAGCACTATTAGGGAGTGCTCGATATGGCTCATCAAATTCTCGCGGCGACCAGCGCCAGCGTTTCCGAGTTGAAGAAAAACCCGATGGGTACCGTTGCCGCCGGTGAGGGCTTTCCGGTTGCGATCCTCAATCGCAACGAACCCGCCTTCTATTGCGTGCCTGCCAAAGCTTACGAGGCGATGCTGGATCGGCTTGAAGATATGGAACTGAACGCCATCACCGACACGCGGGAAGGCCAGGCCGTCCACAAGGTCTCGCTGGATGACCTATGAGCTCGCCTTTCTGGACGAGGCTTTGAAAGAGTGGCGCAAGCTCGATAACGCCACACGCGAGCAGTTCAAGGCCAAGCTTGCCGAACGCCTGCAAAACCCGAAAATCCCTTCGGCGCGGCTGTACGGTGCCAAGGAGCGTTACAAGATCAAGCTGCGCAACGCCGGCTTCCGCCTTGTCTATCAGGTCAGGGATCGCGAGCTTCTGGTTCTGGTCGTGGCGGTTGGTAAACGCGAGCGCAACGAAGTCTACAAAGTCGCAGAACGTCGCAATGCCGAGTGATCATCCGGTGCTTGGAACAAATCCATCACTTCTGGCCCCATAGATCGCGGTCGCTGATGGTGTCACGGATATAGGCTACGATCCGTGTTTCGAGATCGGCATCGCCGGCACCCTGCGCTTCGAATTTCATCGTATGTGCCACACGGGCCAGATCGTTCATGGCTATCTTGCGGGCGCGATTGTGCACAGCCCCTTCCAGCGTAGTATTGGGCATCCGCGAATAGACCAGCGTGCAATCGAGTGCTGCCGCCGCACGGCGCAGCGTCACCAGCTTGATAGTGCCGGCAGCCTCGGATTTTTCCAGCGCATCCACGCTTTGCGGGCTGATGCCCAGGCGTTTTGCAAGCTGAACCCTTTCGATATGGCTGGCGGGCGCGTCCCGACCGGCGGTGCGACCGTCAGATCATGATAGCAGCCCTCTTCGTACCGTATTTCCCTGAAAGAAGCATGATCCGATCCATTACTCTTTGTGCGGCAGGACGTCGCTCGCCCAATTTCGAGATGAGATAGAAGCGCTGCCGCAACGGCATCGCCTGATGGGCGAAGATCCGCAAGCCGGAACGCTTCGCCACCGCAGCCGCATAGGGCATGCGCAACAGCGCTATACCCAGCCCCCGTGCCGCGGCATCCAAGGTGAGATCGTAGTCCGAGAAAACACGATCTCCGGGGCGCCTTGCATAGTCGATGTTGTGATGGGCGAACCACTCCCGCCAATGTTCGTCGGTCGCATCATGGAGGATCGGGTGGTTCAGGATATCCTCCGGCGCCCATTCGCCATCTTGAGCCGCGCCGATTTGGGCCGCCGCGACCGGGTACACGTTCTCGGAGAACAGCGGCAGGGCCGTGACGCCCGCCCATTGCCCAAGCCCGAAGCGGACCGCGATCCGCGTTTCGGAGAGTATCGCAAACCGCTGATCCGCCTCGATTTCGATCCGCAGGTCGGGCGGCGTGCCTTCGAGGAGTTCGAGGTTCGGCATCAGCCACAGCCTCGCGAAGGAGGGAGCGACATTGAGATGGACAACTTCCAGAGCGCCAAAGGTAGGAACAGGTTGTCGGCTGGAACGCAACCGGTCGAGCGCGTGCTCAAGCTCATTGATGCATGCATCTCCCCGCAAGGTAGGCCGAACGCCGCGACCGTGCCGCTCGAACAACCTGAAGCCCGCCCATTTCTCAACCGCGGTGATCCGCCTGCTGATCGCGCCATGCGTCAGGCCGAGTTCAACCGCCGCCGCTGTGAAGGAGCCGCTCCGCCGGGCCTGTATAACAGCCAGAATTGCTTCAAGCGGCGGAATCTCGCCTCTATGTTTCACATGCACACCTGATTCAAATTTGGCGCTCTATGATGCGCGCCATGAAAATGCAACACACCTCGTATGGAACCGGATCGGATTGGGAATCAAGGTCTTCAGATGCGCAAATTTCTGCCAGTCTTCGCGGTTGCCGGCACCGTCCTCACCTGGGCGGCGGCGTTTCCGGCGATCCGCTATTGCCTGCGTGAGCTGGCGCCGCTGCCGCTGGCTTCTATGCGCTTCAGCCTTGCGGCGCTTGTGGCGCTCATCTGGCTGGCGTGGTTTCGGCCCAAACTGCCATCCTATCGTGATCTCGCGATCATCGCGTTCTGCGGCGCGCTGGGGATCGCCGCTTACAACATGCTGCTCAACAGCGGGCAGACCACGGTGTCGCCCGGTGCGGCGAGCTTCATCGTCAACACCCAGCCGTTGTTCATGGTGCTTCTGGCTTTCTTCTTCCTCGGAGAGAAGCAGAATCCCTGGGGCTGGTTGGGCGCCGCCCTCGGTTTTGGCGGCGTCGCCCTGATCGCCTCCGGGCAGCCCGGCGGCCTCAGTTTTGGCATGGGCGCCAGCCTGATCGTCGGCGCGGCCTTGTGCGCCGCGATCTTCTCGGTACTTCAAAGACCGTTGCTCGCCCGCCTCGGCGCGCTTCAGGTGACATCGCTGGCGATTGTGTCCGGCGCGCTCGTGCTGACCCCCTGGCTTTCAGCCGGCGTGGAGGCAACCCGGCAGGCCTCCTTCGGCACAGTCGGCGTTCTTGTGTTCCTCGCCTTGGCACCGGCCTGGATCGGCCAGATCTGCTGGAGCTACGCCATCAAGGCATACGGTGCAGCGAGAGCCGGGCTGTTTCTCTTTCTGATCCCGCCCTGCGCGATCCTGATTTCATGGCTGTTCCTGGGCGAACGCCCCGAACTCGTGACGCTTGCAGGGGGCGCCCTTTCGATCTCCGGTGTGGCCCTCGTGAACACGCTCGGGCGCAGATAACCGCCGATTACCCGCCAATCCGGAACCTCAAGGCGTGCTGCCTCTTGCTGTCGCTTTTTTTCAATACGGCCGGCATGGCGAAATCTAGGGTCTTGGCATTCCAACCCCGAAGGAGAACAGCCATGGGAAAGATCATCATCACCGAATTCGTCTCGCTCGACGGTGTCGCGGAGGCGCCGGAGAAATGGTCGCTGAATTTCTGGAACAGCGAGACCGAGCGCTTCAAGACTGCGGAACTCGCCGATCATGCGGCGATGTTGCTGGGCCGCAAGACCTACGAGGGCTTCGCGGCGGCATGGCCTTCGCGCAGCGGCGACTACGCCGATCGCTTCAACGCCCTGCCAAAATTCGCTGTTTCGAAAACGCTTCGCGGGGCAAGCTGGGCAGGCTCGACGATCCTGAGCGGTGATTTTCAGGACGAGATCACGGCGCTGAAGACGAGGACCAATGGCAATATCTATGTTCATGGCAGCATCGCGCTAGCGCAATCCCTTCTCGCTTCCGGGCTGGCGGACGAGCTTCACCTTCTCACCTATCCGGTCGTGCTCGGAAGCGGCCGCCGCCTTCTCGATGGCGCCGGCACGGCGACGCTGGACCTCACCAGCTCGGAGGCCTTCGGCAATGGCGTCCTCGCCCTGAAGTACGGCATCAAGACAGCCTGATTTCGATTGCACTCTTCTCAACGCAACAACGGGCCGGCACCATGCCGGCCAACCCGAGGGAGGTTATTTGTGGAACGATTTCTGTTTGTTCTCACGCTCGCGGCGGCGATCGGCAGCGGCCTTGTCGCGGGCATCTTCTACGCCTTCTCGTCGTTCGTGATGCCAGCGCTGGCGCGTCTCACAGCCGAGGCCGGCCTCACTGCGATGCAGATGATCAACCGGACGGTCATCACGCCGAGTTTCATGCTGGCCTTTCTGGGAACGGGCGTTCTTTGCCTGGCGATCATGGCTATCTCATTCACGTCCAAGGCCGGTATGGGGGCGGCGCTACCGATCGCCGCATGCCTCATCTACCTCCTCGGAAGCTTCGGGGTGACAATGATGCTGAATGTCCCGCTGAACAATGCGCTGGCATCCACCGATCCCGCGAGCCCGGAAAGCATCGAATTCTGGTCGGGATTTGTCAGGGATTGGGTGAAATGGAACCATGTCCGCACCCTTGCCTCGCTGGTCTCATCTACCCTTTTCATGCTTGCACTGTCCAAGTCGGGCGTCCCATGAGCGAGGCACCTCTTGTTGTCGGAGCGATTGCCGCCATAAACTCCCGGGATGGATTGGGCATCGGCGATCTTTCCGTTCGAGAACAGGGTCGAGCCCTCCCGCTTCGTGCGGCGCATCTGGCGCACGCGCAGCGTTCCCGCACCGCAGTTCATCTCGGTCGCCGTGCCCTATTGGGAGATCGTCATCGCCTGCCATGCGGATGGGCAACGCGAGATTTTTGCGCGCGGGCCGGAAACGGCGGCGAGCATGGCGGATATTCCGCCGGATACGGAGTTCTTCGGTATCCAGTTCGAACTCGGCGTGCATATGCCGCAAATGCCGCTCCCCGCGCTTGTCGATGGCGCAACGCAATTGCCGCTGTTGTCGCCGCGCGATTTCCACCTCGACGGGACAAGCTGGGCGATCCCGGATTTCGAGAATGCGGATACTTTCGCGGCCCGTCTCGCCGCCGCCGGGGTGATCACCCGCGATCCCCTGATCGAAGAGGTTCTGCTCCGAAAACCGCTCCAGCTTTCGGATCGGTCGATCCAGCGCCGCTTCCTCCGTTCCACCGGGCTGACCTACGGCGCGGTGCGCCAGATCGAACGCGCGGAACGCGCCGCCGCGCTACTGGAGAGCGGCAAGGGCATTCTCGATGTGGCGGAGGATCTCGGCTTCTCCGATCAGGCGCACCTCACGCGCGCGCTCAGGCGCTATCTTGGCCGCACGCCGGGAAGGATACTCGGCGGCAAGGTGTGATCTGGCCACTCAGGATGGGAGTGGCGTGGTGACATTGCCGGCCAAACTGATCGAATGGACAGAACCCGACGGAGCATGGCGGGGCGAGTTCGAGGGCGAGTCGCATGGCGGGGGCGTCTGCGTCATCTTCTCAAACCTCGATGCGCCTGGCGGCGGGCCGGCGCTCCATCGCCATCCCTATTCCGAGACCTTCATCATCCGGCGCGGAAACGTGGTGTTCGAGGTCGCGGGCAAGGAACTTCGCGCCGAGCCGGGACAGATCGTCGTCGTCCCCGCCGGCGTGTCGCACCGGTTTACCAATGCCGGGCCGGGACCGATGGAGATGATCGATATACACGCGAACGGCGCATTCATCACGGAGTGGTTATAATTCCAGAGCGGGTTGAAGGGGTCTGTCGAGGTTGGACCATCGGGCTCAACCGACAAAGACGATCAGGTTATCATCTCCGCTGCCAGACACGCCCGACGTCGATCGTTCAGGTGCACATTGACTTCCAACGACGGCCTAGAATAAAGGGCCGCTGCTGCGGACGAAATGGCAGTAGCGTCGCTACCGGCGAATGAGGAGTTTAGGGGATGGGACGAGAAGCTGTGACGTGGGCGGAGGCAGGAAGCGAAGCAGGTGAAGTACGTGCTCTGACGTTGCCCCTCTGACCTAATCCAGCTTGAAGTTCGTTCTGGCCGCATTGAAAGGACCAGAACATGAAGCGCAGCCGGTTCAGCGAGGAGCAGATCATCGCGATCCTGAAGGAGCAGGAGGCGGGCGTGCCCGTCTCGGAGCTCTGCCGGAAGCATGGCGTCAGCGACGCCAGCATCTACAAATGGAAAGCGAAGTACGGCGGCATGGACGTGTCGGAGGCCAAGCGTCTGAAGGCACTGGAGGACGAGAACGCGAAGCTCAAGCGCATGCTCGCGGACGCCATGCTCGATAACGTCGCCCTGAAGGATCTCCTGGGAAAGAAATGGTGACGCCCGCTGCCGAGCGCAGAGCTGTCGCGCATCTCGTGGCCAACCACGGAATGAGCGAACGGCGGGCGTGTAAAGCCATCGGCTGTTGCCGCATGACGATCCGATACCAATCGATCCGTGCCGATGACACCGCGCTTCGGGAGCGGATGCGCGCCATCGCGCGTGAGCGCCGGCGCTTCGGCTACAGGCGCCTGCACGTGATGCTCAAGCGTGAGGGGCTGGCCGTGAACCACAAGAAGCTCTTCCGGCTCTATCGGGAAGAGAAGCTCTCCGTTCGGCGTCGTGGCGGGCGCAAGCGAGCCATCGGGACGCGTGCCCCTATGCTCGTGCCGCTGCGTCCGAATGAGCGCTGGTCGTTGGACTTCGTCTCGGACCAGTTCACGGATGGGCGCCGCTTCCGTGTGCTCGCGATCGTCGATGATTGCACGCGCGAGAACCTGGCTCTGGTGGCGGATACATCGCTGTCGGGGGTGCGCGTTGCCCGGGAGCTTGATCGGCTCATCGCAGAACGTGGTCGGCCGAAGATGATCGTCAGTGATAACGGCAGCGAGTTCACCAGCAACGCAATCCTGGCATGGGCCGATCAGGCGCATGTCGAGTGGCATTACATCGCGCCAGGAAAGCCGATGCAGAACGGCTTCATTGAATCCTTCAACGGTCGCCTGCGGGATGAGCTGCTCAACGAGATGCTGTTCTCATCCCTGAGCCACGCTCGAGCGGTTCTGGCCATCTGGCGAGCAGATTACAACGGCGCGCGGCCTCACTCGCAAATCGGATGGCAGACACCGGCCGAGTTCGCCTCCACCTTCAACCCGCGTCGGGCTCTGGCGCTGCGCAATCTGAAAAGCTCCGCGCCATCGCCCGCCGCATCCACCGCCCATCAGGGCAAACCCAACCCCGGAAACGAACTCAAAACTGGATAAAAGTTGGGGGCAACGTCAGGACCCGTGCTGGTCGATTTCGGCGCCAGGCTTCGGGGCAGCATGTCGGCAAAGGCGCGGATCGCCGCGCTCGGGCACAACCACATCACCATGACAGCGCTGAGCTACGCCGATCCCGCAGCCTATGCCGCCTATGTCGCGGGGAACACGCCCTACCGGCGGCAACGCCGCGCCTACTGCGTCTCGCTGATTTCCGATACGCGCGGAACAGTGACCGGGCATCCCGGGCTCGAGCGCATTCGCGCGCTGCCCACCTTTGCCGATGCGATCGCCTTCGCCTCGGTTGGAGAGCTTGTCACGCCGACCTCCGACCTCGCCTCGACACCGGGCATCGTTTACCTCGTCGGCGATCGCGAGGAGGATCTCCGGCGCGATTAGGAGGCCATCCGCGCGATGAGCATGATCGAGATTTTCGGCCTCGCGGACGGGCGGCTGACAGCATCCCGATGATCGGAACAGGAATGCCCGGCGGCCCGCCGCAGGGCGATTGCCAAGGTAAGGCGGGCGCCGAAGCCCAGTTTCGTGCTTTTCCCCAGTGGAATTGCAGAGGCATTCAGGCTGGTCTCCCATGTCGAATCCTCCGCATCGCAACAGTATACTCCAAAAAAAAGGCCCAGCATGCCGATGCCGGGCCGAGTCATGATCACGTAGGGGAGTTCCAAAACGTGATCACATGAGAAAAGAATCATGCCATTTCAATTGGCGCATATCCATTCGTAAACATGAAAATCTACTTTTGACACAAGACAATTCCGAACGTTTTCATTGTATGAACGAATCCATTTCATTTCTTGAAGAGTGAGTTCATCCGCAAGAATTGGCTTGGTCTGAAGGGGAATGGCCGTGAGGGATGAAAACTTCAGAAATCCATCTCTGTCTTCAACGATTTCGACCGTGTTCTCGATGCGAATGCCATAGTCGCCGGGGGCATAATTTCCGGGCTCGATGGTCATGACCATCCCCGCCTCGAGCACGAAATTATTGGCCGCTTTTGAAAACCGGTGCGGATACTCGTGTACGGACAGGCAATGGCCGACGGAATGCCCGACGCCATGGTCGAAGTCGAGCCCGAGATCCCAGAGCGGCCGACGGGCGAAGGCATCGATCTGGTGACCCATGGTCCCCTTCGGGAAACGCAGCGTCAGCATCGCGATGAAGGATTTGACGACCGCCGTGTAGGCCCGGCGAACATGATGGGGTACCTGCCCGAACGGGATCGTGCGGGTTGCGTCGGTTGTCCCGTTGGAAAAATGCGATCCGGCATCGACGAGGAAAAGGCCGTCCAACTCGATCGCATGGGGTCGCTGCCGCGACGCATGGTAGTGACACATCGCGGCGTTTGGACCGAATGCCGCGATCGTCTGGAAGCTCGGCTCGAGAAAGCCGGGTTGGGCACGTTTGAGGTCAAGAAGCTTCTCTTCCGCCTCGAATTCGGTAACCGGATTGTCCGTGCCGCCCCGCGCGGCCACCTCGCGTTCGAGCCAGGCGAGAAAGGCGCACCACGCCGCCCCATCCGCGCGATGGCATTGCCGGAACCCGCGAAGCTCGACTGCATTCTTGCGCGCCTTGAGCAGCGACACAGGAGATTTCGCCGGGAGAAGGCCAGGCCCAGCAGCGAGGCTCGCTGCCGCCGGCGCCAACTCGGGGTCCACGATCAACCGATGCCCGGCGGCCAGCGCCTCGATCCGCTTGATGAGCTGCCGAGGGTCGGCGCGCCGTACACCGTCGAGCTCGAAACCGGAAAGATCGTTCGGCACCTTGCGAGGATCGACCAGCCATTCGACCTCGCCGTTCCGGTCGATCACCAGGAAGGATTGCGGCATCGGGTTATAGGCCGCATCACCGCCGCGAAGATTGAGCAGCCAAGCGATATTGTCCGGCTGAGCCTCGATCAGGTAATCGGCGCCGGCGTCGCCGAGTGCAGCAGCAACACGAGCACGCTTGGCGGCCGAACTTTCGCCGGCGCACGCGAGCACAACAGGATAGACTGGCTTCAGCGGGGGCGCTGGGCGGTCCTGCCAGATCTCCCCGATGAAATCCCGTGCTGTCAGCACGACTTCGGCGCCCGCCTTGCGGAACGCCTCCTGCAGCAGCGCGAACCAATGCGCCGAGAGATGCATCGGATCGAGGGCAATCCGCCCCCCTCTGCCGATCGCGGTACAGAGCCAGGCCGAGGGTGTCTCCTCGATCAGATGCCCGACTGAAATGATCGCCGTATCGATTTCCTGACGGGCCTGCACCTGATAACGCCCATCGACGAAAAGCCGCGCCTGCTCCTGCAATATGACGGCGAGCCCGGCCGAGCCTGTGAAGCCGGTGAGGAAGGCGAGGCGCTCCTCGTGGGGTGGGCAGTAGGGCGTCTGGTGGGCATCGAAGCGCGTGACGATCACGCCGTCGAGCCCCTCGCGCCTCAGCAATTCCCGGAGTGCCTGAAGGGGCCGCATGCCGGCGCTCACCAGCCCGGTTCGCCGGCGCGATGGCAGGCGACAGCGCCACCGCCAGACGGCACCAGATCGGGCTTCTCGGATGTGCAGCGTGCCAGAGCACTCTGACAGCGCACATGGAACGGGCAGCCAGGCGGAATCGCCATGGGGCTCGGCAGCTCGCCTTTGATTGCCGGCGCGGCGCGGCGCGCATCGGGATCCAGCGAGGGCGCGGCCTCGATCAGCGCGCGCGAATAGGGGTGCTGCTGGCGCGCGAAAATGGCTTCAGCCGGTCCGCTCTCGACGATCGAACCGAGGTAAATCACGGCGACCTGATGCGAAATATGCCGGACAAGGCGCAGATCATGGGCGACGAAGAGAATGGCGAGCCGCAGTTCGCGCTGGAGCTCCAGCAGCAAATTGACAACCTGCGCTTGAACCGAAACATCGAGCGCCGAGACCAGCTCGTCGGCGACGATGCAGGAGGGCTCGACCGCCAGCGCGCGCGCGATCGAGATCCGCTGGCGCTGCCCGCCCGAAAACTCGTGCGGGTACTTCAGGGCCGCATCGCGCGGCAACCGCACGAGGTCCAGCAGGGCATGGATCCGTTTGGGAATCTCCTGGTCCGGCCGCATCCTGTGAACGCGCAGCGCTTCGCCGAGCATGTCCTCAACCCGCATGCGCGGGTTGAGCGAGGTATAGGGGTCCTGGAAAACCATCTGGACTTGACGGTTGAACGCGCGGCGCTCGTCACCTTTCAATCCCGAGACGTCGCGTCCCTTGAAAAGGATCCGCCCGCGGTCCGGCCTGTTCAGCCCGACGATGGCCCTTGCCAGCGTCGATTTCCCGCAGCCGGATTCGCCGACGATCCCGATGGTTTCACCCGCATCAAGGGTAAGGCTGATCCCGTTGAGCGCGTGGACATCGCGCCGCGGCATGCCGCGCAGCCTATCAACCAGCCCCAAGGGCTTCCGAAAGCTCAGATGCAGATCTTCGATAGCGAGAAGGGGAACGGCCGAATTTGGCTCGGCGCCGCTTGCAATGTGGCTCATGAGGATGCTCGGACAGGAGGTGCAACCGCTTCGCCGGCTCGGTGACACGCGACAAGATGCGCATTCGACACTGCACCGAGCACAGGTTCGGCCGCGCTGCACCTTACCTCGGCGCGCGGGCAGCGGGCGCTGAAGGCGCAGCCCGGCGGCAGGGCGCTCAGAGCGGGCGGCGTCCCGGGAATGGAAGACAGCAACGTGCGTGGCGGCCGGTCGACCGGAATTGAGGCGAGCAGGCCCTGCGTGTAGGGATGCGCAGGCGTCCGGATAACCGTACGGGTTGCGCCTGTCTCGCAGAGCCTCCCCGCGTACATAACGGCCACGCGGTCGCAGCTCTGCGCCACCACACCGACATCGTGCGTGACCAGAATGATGCTCATGCCAAGTTCCCGGCTCAACCCCGTGAGCAGCCGGAGGATCTGGTCCTGGATGGTGACGTCGAGGGCCGTTGTCGGCTCGTCGGCGAGCAGCAAGGCCGGGGTCGACGCCAGCGCGATCGCGATCATCACGCGCTGTCGCATGCCTCCGGAGAACTCATGCGGATAATTGCCCAGCCGCTGTGTAGCGGCGGGAATGCCGACGAGATCGAGCAGCTCGATCGCCCGGCGCTTCCGTCCGATGGAATCGAGATCGGTATGCGCCGCGAGATTTTCGATGATCTGGCCGCCGATCGTCATCAGCGGATCGAGCGACGACATCGGTTCTTGGAAGATCATCGCGATTTCGCGCCCGCGAATTCTGCGTAGTTCACGCTCCGACATTGCCACAAGGTCGCGCCCGCGCCAGAGAACCGTGCCGGAAATCCGGGCCTGCGGGCGCGCGATGCCGATGAGCGAACGCAGGGTGATGCTCTTGCCCGATCCCGATTCGCCGACGATCCCGAGGATCTCGCCCGGTGCGAGATCGAAGGATACGTTATCGACCGCCACCAGCGGCTTTTCAGGCGTGCCAAAGGCGGTTTTCAAGCCCTGTACTGAAAGGATGGGTTCCCTTGCCGGGGTATTGGCTATCGCGTCCATCATGCGGAACCCCGTGTCAATCGTTCTTCGGCCGCAGCAGCTCGGCGAGGGAGTCCCCAAGCAGCGAGAAACCGACCCCCGTAACGACGATCGCGATCCCGGGGCACAGGCTCATCCACCAGGCCGTCAGGAAGAAGTTCCGGCCTTCTGAGATCAGGACACCCCATTCGGCGGCCGGCGGCTGGGCCCCGAGACCGAGATAGCCGAGGCTGGAGCCGAGCAGGATCGCGAGCGCCATATCCGTCATCCAATAGACCAGGACAGGCGTGATTGCGTTCGGCAGCAGATGGCGGAAGATGATGCGCGCGTCGGTATAACCCATCACGCGGCCTGCGGCGGCATAGTCATTGGCTTTCTGCGCCATGATTTCCGCCCGGGTGAGGCGCGCGTAGTAGACCCAGTTCACGGCCGTGACAGCCAGATACATATTGACGAGCCCCGGCCCCAGGACCGCGACGATCGCGATCACCAACACCAGAAAGGGAAAGGTGATGACCGCATCGACGCAGCGCCCGAAAATGGCATCCGCCGGCCCTCCGTAATAGCCGACCAGCGCGCCGACCGTGACCCCTAGGATCAGCGCGAAGATCGTCGCGAGCACCGCCATCTGCATGTCGATGCTGTAGGCATGGATGACACGCGAGAGAATATCGCGCCCGAAGTTGTCGGTACCGAACGGATGCGCCAGACTCGGCGCCTGCTGAAGCGCCGAGAAATCGAAAACAAGCGGATCATAGGGCGCGAACACTCCCGGCGCGATCCCAAGGACCGCCGAGAAAAGCACGATTCCGCCGCCCAGAACGAACGACGGATTGCGCAGCGCGCGCGCCCAGAACCCGGCACGGCGTGGTGACGTGGTGGCGATGGCGGTCATGACAGGCGCAGCCTCGGATCAAGCCAGGACTGGATGACATCGGTCGTCAGGAAAACCAGCGATACCAGCACCGCAAAAACGAGCGTCAGGCCCTGCACGAGCGGGTAGTCGCGCGCGAAAATCGCCTCGAGCATCAACCGGCCGACGCCGGGCACGGCGAAGACCGTCTCTGTCACCAGGGTCCCGGAAATCAGATTGCCGATCGAGAGCCCGATCAAGGTCACGGTCGAGACCATCGCGTTCGGCAGCACATGCCGCGTCAGGATGCGGAAGGGGGCAATGCCATTCGCGCGCGGGAACTGGACATAATCCGCATCCAGCACCTCGATGATGGCCGCGCGGAGGTTCCTGAGCACGATCGCTGCGGTGTAGAAGGCCACCGTCAGCGCCGGGAGCATGAGATGGTGAAGGCGGCTTGCGAAGCTCTCGCCATACCCTCCGACCGGAAACCAGCGCAATCCCGCTGCCAACAGCGTTAGCAGTACGAGGCCAACGTAGAAGACCGGCGTTGAAAGCCCGACCTGAAACAGGCCGCGGATGACGAGATCGGGCAGCCGGTTCCGGTTCAGCGCACACACAAAGGCGAGCGGGACGGAAATCAGCACGGCGAGAACGACCGAGTAGGCTGCCAGGAAGAGTGATGCCGGCAGGTGATCTGCGATCACGTTCATGACCGGCTGTGAGAGCATGATCGAGCGACCCAGGTCGCCTTTGAGTGTGTTCCCGACGAATATGGCGAACTGGACATAGAGAGGCTGATCGAGCCCCATGTTCCTGCGGATCAGCTCAAGCTGCTCGTCTGTCACTTTGCTATCGGCGATCGCCATCGCCGGATCGCCCGGTAGCAGGCGCACCAACAGGAAAATGAAAACCATCACGATCAGAAAGGTCGGGATGATCTGAACGAGCCGATAGATCAGTTTCAGAAAGACAGGCATCGGAGCTCCGCCAGGCTGCCCGCCCCCGTTTTCCGGGGGCGGGCGGAACGATCAGCGCTCGCGCCAGGCGGTCGCGAACTCGTTCGCGCCGAGCGGGCTTTGGGTATACCCCTTGATCGCGAGGTTATGCGCGACCGCGAAGGGCGTCTCGTAGAGGAACAGCAGCGGCGCCTCGCGGGCATAAATTTCCTGCATGGTCCTGTATTGTGCTGCCCGCTTGGCCGGATTGATCTCGACGTTCGAGTCTTCGAAGAGCTTGTTGAACTCGGGACTGTTCCAGCCCGTGCCCACCGCCTGGCGCTGCTTGAAATAACCTAGCCAACCGACAACCTGCGCGGGGTCATTGATGTCGTTCACCCAGCCGTAGGTATGGATCTGGAAGTCCCCCGAGCGGTTCTTCGCGCCGCGCGTCGGGCCATCGACCTGCTCGACAACAAGGTCAAGGCCGGCCGCCTTCCACATCTGCTGAAGTGCGGTGAAGAGCGTCGCGTCGTCGGCGCCGCCGGCCAGCGTCGTCAGCTTGATCCTGGTTCCGGGCTTGATGCCCGCTTCGGCGAGAAGCGCCTTGGCCTTGGCGAGATCATAGGGGTAGAGCGGCGCCGGACCGACATGAAGCTGCGTCGCCGAGGGCATCATCGACGTCATCGGCTTGCCGATGCCGAAAGTGATCAACTTGATCAGCGCATCCTTGTCGGTGGCATAGTTCAGGGCCTGCCGGACGCGCAGATCCGCCATGGGATTGGGGCTGCCATCCGCAAACTTCTCGCGGGCATTGATCGGCGCATAGACGATGCGCGTCGCCGGGAAAAGCTTGACCGTGAGCTTTCCGCTCGAGCGCAATTCGCTGACACGCGAGAAGGGGATCATCTCGGCGACATCGACCTCGCCGGCCTGAAGTTTCAGGATGCGGGTCGCGTCGTCCGGGATCGTCAGCAGCTCGACCTCATCGAGGTAGGGAAGCGCCTTGCCGTCCTCGCCCTTGCGCCAGTAATGGGGGTTGCGGGCGAAAACCGTGCGGCTGCCCTGCTTGCGCGCCGTCATCACGAAGGGGCCGGAACCGACCGGGCCCGCCGCGAAGAACGCCGCCGACTTTTCCTTGTCCTTGCTCCCCGGCGCCGCCTCGAAGGCCGCCTTCGGCACAATCGCGGTGCTGAAGGTCCCGAGAACCGAAATCAGGGCCGGATCCGGCTTCCTCAGCTTCAGGGTGATCTCGCGCCCCTCCGCCGTGACAGCCTCGACCGCACCGAGCAGCGACGCCCAGGGGCCGAGGTCGGGATTGCCGGCGCGCGCCAGCGAGAAGATGACATCCTCGGCGGTGATATCCGCGCCGTTCGAAAAATGGATGCCCTGCCGGAGTGTCAGCTTGATGCTGAGCCCATCCGGCGCAACCGCGTAGGCCTCCGCGAGGCCGGGCGAAATGGTCTTGCCATCGGTCTCGGTGCGCAAGAGCGTGTCGTAGAGGTTGAGCACCATCCAGATATCCGGGTTGCGCTCGGCGTAGATCGGATCAATCAGCGCGGAATCGTCATACCGGGCGAAGACCATCTTCCCGCCCCGTTGCACGGTCTGGGCATGGGCGCCCATCGACAAGCCGGCCAAAACGGCCAAGGCAAACAGTTTCTTCATGGTTCCTCCGCTGGTAGTCTTATGGTTTTATTCAGGATTTTTGGATCCGATCAGAATCGGGCGCTTGCGCACCCTTGGTCGGCTTGTCTCTCTAGGGCGCCCTGAATTTTAGCTAGACTAAAATTTAGGGGCGAAGCATGTCAAGCGGAATCGCAGATTGGATAAAATATGAAGTCAAACGGTGACGAAGCACTCGCGATGTCGAGCGGCGCCCCTCGCAAGAGCGTGGGAAAGCTGATGCGAGATCGCCGGAAAGCCATTGGCAAGACCATGCAGCAGATCGCGGACGACACCGACCTTACCGTGGGGTTCATTTCGCAGGTCGAGCGGGATATCAGCTCGCCGTCGCTGGCCTCGCTCTACCGGATCGCCAAGGCGCTGCAAACCAACGTGGAGACCTTCTTCGCCGAACCGCTTCCACCTGCGGGCGAGAGCGCCACCCGGTCGGGCGGACGCCCGACCTATCGGTTCGGCAATCCCGACCGTGTCTACGAATTCCTCGGTCGCGGGTTTCCCGGCGCGAAGCTCAATGCCTGCATTACCCATGTTCCGCCCGGCATGGCGACCGAGGTCATGACCCATGAAGGGGAGGAATTCGTCTATTTGATCCGCGGCACCATGCTCTACGTCGTCGATGGCGTCGAACACCTCGTCGAAGCGGGCGGGACCTTGCATTTCAGAAGCGATCTTCCGCATCGATCGAGCAACCCCGGCACGGAAACGGCAACGGAGCTCTGGGTCGGCACCATGCCAATCTTCCAAGGGGTATGACCCCGTCTCCCGGGCGCCGGCAAGATTGGCAGACCCTGCCCCCTCGCCCGGGAGGAATCCCGCCAGGTCTTCAGGTCAGAGGGTAGCGCCTACCTTGCGGAGATCGGCCAGAACCGGCGCCTTGGGAAGCCAGAGCTTGTCGAATTCGGCAACGACCGCCGCCGCGTCCTTCGGGTCGGCGTTGCGGATCGTCGCGCCGGCCGTTCGGAACTGTTCGATAAGCTTGGGCTCGTTCTCGGCAAGCTCGTTGATCTGGGTATCGAGGGCGGCCTTGGTCAGCCGCGCGATGACCTCGCGATCGGCCTGCGCCATCCCCTGCCAGACGCGCCCGGAGGCCAGCGCGATGACCGGCATGAAGACCGCGTTCATGAGCATGATGACCTTGGAGACCTTGTCGAAGCGCTGGTTCCACGAGAATTCGAGATCCGCCTCGAGCCCATCCACCTGCCCGTTGGTCATGGCGTCGAAAACCTGCGGCGTGGGGATGGGCGTCGGCGCCGCGCCCAGCGCGGAATAGAAATCGCGATAGACGGGCGTGGGGTTGATGCGCAGTTTCATTCCCTTGATATCCGCGAGGCCCTTGATGTCCTTTGCGGAGAAGATCGCGCGCATGCCGGTGATACCCCAGGCGAGGCCGACCGTGCCGGTCTCCTTCGGGAGCACGTCGAAAAGCTTCATCGCCTCGGGCGTGCGGACGAGCTTGGCGATCTTGGCCGTCGAATCCACGATGTAGGGCGCTGTGATGGCCGCGATCGCCGGCACGCGCGAGCCCAGTTCCGCCGCCATGATCCAGCCGAAATCGAGCGTGCCGGTCTGCATGAGCTGGAGCATCTGGGATTCGTTGCCGAGCTGGCCGGCGTGATAGACCGTCAGCGTCAGGCGGCCGCTGGTCTCGGCCTTCAGCATGGTGGCGACCCGTTCGGCCGCCTTGTTCCAGGGATGGCCGTTCGGCGTGAGGATGCCGAGTTTCAGGTCTTTCGACTGGGCGCGCACGAGAGCTGGCGCGGCCAGCGGCAATACCGTACCGGCGGCGATGATCTGGCGACGGGAAAACGACATGGCGACTCCTTGGGTTCTGCCCGTTCAGGGCTTTGGTTATTTCAGCAACGCGAGCGAAAGGACGGGGAAGATCGAGAGGAAGACGAGGAGGACGCAGCACACGAAGAAGAAGGGCAATGTCACCGCAAACATCTTGCCGGGCTTTGCGCCGGTGACCGCCGCGGCGACGAAGAAGCAGAGCCCGACCGGGGGAGAGAGCAGGCCGAGGACCAGGTTGATCACCACGACAACGCCGAAATGGCGCGGGTCGATGCCGTAAACCTCGGTCGCGATTGGCAGCAGGATCGGCACGGTCATGATCAGGCCGGGGATGCCGTCGATCACCGTGCCGATCACCAGCAGGATGACGTTGGCCAGCAGCATGAAGGTCACGGGATCCTTCGCGATCGACTGGATCGAGGCCGCCACGGCCTGCGGCACCTTGCCGTAGACGAGAACCCAGGAGAACACCGCCGCGGCCGCGACCAGAAACAGCACGATCGCCGCGTAGATGCCGGCGCGCAGCATCATCCGGGGCAATTGGCGGAAATGGAATTCCCTCGTCCAATAGCGTCCGACCAGCGCGGCGGCGACGGAGCCGACGGCCGCAGCCTCCGTCGGATTGGCGAGCCCGCCCAGAATGGAACCGACGATGACGATGGGGATCAGCAGGGTGGGCGCTGCACCGAGCACCGTGCGCATGCGCTCCCTGAGCGTATGCTTGTCACCGGCGGGGTAGTGATAGACGAAGCCCATCAGCGCGATGACAAGAAAGAACAATGCGGTGAGGATCAGGCCCGGCAGGATGCCCGCGATCAGCATGTCGCCCACCGACACCTGCGCCAGGACCGAATAGACCACGAACATCACCGAGGGCGGGATGATCGGGCCGAGCATGCCGCCGTAGGCTGTCAATCCGGCGGCGAAGGACTTGTCGTAGCCCTTGCGTTCCATCTCAGGCACCATGACTTGCGCCATCACCGCGACCTGCGCGGTGGCGGAGCCGAGGATCGACGCCACGAACATGTTGGCGAGGATGTTCACATAGGCGAGCCCGCCCCTGATCGACCCGACGAACGCCATGGCGAGATCGACGATGCGCCGCGTGATCCCGCCGCCGTTCATGATCTCGCCGATCAGGATGAAGAGCGGAATCGCGATCAGGCCATAGCTGTCGACGCCGCCGAACATCTGAAGCGGGTAATTCTGGAACAGCATCGGATTGCCGGAAGCGGCGATGAACACCATCGCGCCAAGGCACAGGCAAAGGCCGATCGGCACGCCGACGAGCAGGATGAGGGTGAATGCCGCGCCGGTGATCATGTCAGTTCACCACATCGGCGTTGCCGTCCCCGAACGGCGGCAATTCCTGGGGCGGGACGAGCCCGCAGTCCTCCATCAGGTTGGCAAGGCCGTGGATGGTCATCGATACCGCGAAGACCGGCATGATGAGGTAGAGAACCCAGTTCGGCCAGTTCAGGGTCTGCGTCTGCTCGGTATAGACGAAATTGAAGGTCTCGCCGGCGAATTCGCGGGCATCGAAGCCCGCGCGCGCGATGCCGACCGGATCCAGCCAAAGCCAGCACATGGGGCAAAGCGCCAGCGCGAACAGGATCACGCCCGACGTGGCTACCACCTTCATCGCCTGCGCGGTGCGGGGAGACAGGCGCTCCGTGAGCAGGGTGACCGCGAAATCCAGCCGCATCCGCGTCATCGCCGAGGCGCCGATGAAAGTCAGCCACACCACCGAATAGACGGCGGATTCGTCGATCCAGTAGATCGGCCTGCCGGAATAGCGCGTCACGACATTGAGGAGGATCAGCGCTGTCAGCAGGAACATCAGGCCGGCGATGACCGCACGCTCGATACGAAGAAGGAGGCTTGAGAGATCGATCAGGCGGCGGATCGGCCATGGCGCGCGGGTGCCGCCAAAACGGCCCGTTGAAGTTTCCGGCATCCTGCCCCCCCGAAAAGAGAAGCATCGTAGATTGTATAAAATAGACTTGTCAATCGGCCGAAATGCTGATCACGAGCGGCGTCTTCCGGGGGTAAGGACACTCCCGCTTCGCTGCCTCCGGGCGGGCTTCCGATGCAGGCAGAAGCAATCGCTCAGGCGGGTTTATGGCGCTGGCGATCCTCGTCTCGCGCGCGAGGCTTCGTGCCCGACGGGCTGTATGCGCCTAGAGGAACCGCTTCAGGTAAATGACGCTCTTGGTCCGCGCGACACCCGGAATGCTCCTCAAAGTAGCCAGAACCTCGTCCAGCTCCGCCGTGCTGTCAGTTGCGATTTCCAGTGCGAAGTCAAAATCACCGTTGACAGAGCGGATCGCCCGGACCTCGGCCGTCCGCTTCATGCGCGCGACGAGCGGTCGACTGTCGCCAGCATCAAGCTGAAGCAGTAGAAGCGCCTCGATCTTCACCGGGCTTTCGTTCGTCCCCGGCGCATGCGTGAGGCCACGGATGATGCCGCTGGCCCGCATCTTGTCGATCCGGTTGGCGACCGTGACGCGGGAAAGCCCGATATCGCGGGCAATCTGGGAAGCGGGAATGCGGGCATCGCTCGAAAGGGCCTTGAGGATCCGGCGGTCAGTCTCATCCATGACGGTTGCTTTCGATTCGAAAGAATGGCCATCGTTTATGGCTATGTTCGGACGAAATCGCAAAGCAGAACGTCTTTACGCTGGCGCAGCCCCCCGACAAGATTGGCGCGATTTAACGGGGAAACACCAATGAAAGTTACAGTCTGTCAGATCGATCCGCGCCAAGGCGCGATCGAACCGATGCTGGTCGCCCTTGGCGCACATGTCGCCTCGGAGCGAAGCGATTTCCTTCTTCTCCCGGAAATGTGCTTCTCCGAATGGCTGGCCGCCGATCCCGTACCCGATGGCGGGCGTTGGGCGAAGGCCGTTGCGGAGCACGAGTACTGCATCGCCCGCCTTGGTCGGCTCGGCGCCCGCGCCGCGATGGGTACGCGCCCTGTTCTGACCGCCAGCGGAAGCCGGCGCAACGAAGCGTATCTCTGGGACAGTGAGACCGGGGCAGCCGTGGGGCTCCACCAGAAGTACTACCTCCCGGACGAAGAGGGTTACTGGGAACATCGCTGGTATGATCGCGGGCCGAAATCCTTCGACCTCGGCCGTGCGCTCGGTATGCGCATCGGCGTTCAGATCTGCACCGAGATGTGGTTCTTCGAATGGGCGCGCCATTATGCCGCCTCGCGCGCGGACCTCCTCTGCATCCCCCGCGCGACACCCCATGGCTCGACGGAAAAATGGCTCGCCGGCGGGCGGGCTGCGGCGGTGAGCGCGGGCGCCTATTGCCTGTCCTCCAACCTGTGGTGTCCGCCGGGCGAGGCGGCCAATTGCGGCGGGCTCGGCTGGATCATCGATCCCGAAGGGGAGGTGCTCGCCCGCACGGACGTTCGAACTCCGTTTGCGACGGCAACCATAGATCTAGCGTTTTCGCGCGCGAGCAAGACGAGCTATCCGCGATACGTGCCGGAGTAGGAACCAGTTAGAATCGTAACCCCGGTCGCCGAGCAGCGCCTTGGCGGCCGGAAGCGCGGGAAGCATGAGCCTGGCGCTCTTGTGATTGCTCATTCACCCTTGAGCGGGTGGTCGCGCAGCCTGACCGGCAGAGGCTTGTCTTCAATGAGCAGCGTCAGGACAAGGCGGAGCTTGCCCATATCCTTGCCGCGTTTTTTTCCACGCGTTTCACGTCCTTGCGGAACTGCCCTGAAAATACCGGCGTCCGCACTCAGATGCCCAGCTTCCCGAAGAGGTCACCTGCATCCTTCGTAGCATGAAGGTCTTCGCCCTTGTCGCTCGCGCGCAAGGTCTCCATCGTCAAGGTGTTCGGCACCTTCACCGGAAACGGCACTGCCTGGTCATGGGCAACCCGGACCAGCGCCATGCGGATGAAATCCGAGACCGTCACCCATAGCGGAAAGCGTCTTCGTTGCCCGATCCTTTGCTTCTGTATCGATCCGCGCGCGGACTACCGTGTCGCAGGCCATCTTGATCTCCATTGCTATGCTACAGGTGACGACATCTGTGGTGCTATCAAGCTCTCGATCATGTTGAGGCCGGAGCGTTGGCAGCAGCATTGCACGGCAGAGCTGCTGTACGGCCAGACATCTACGCTACAAAACCAGCGCCGATCGCTTCACTTAGCCGGGTTTCTCGCAAGAATTCACCCGAACCTTCACAAAACTCCCGACGGCTGCCTTTGGGGGTATTCGCTCCTGGCAGCTTGGCGGTCTTCAGACGCAAGGGGCAAGCCCTCGGCTAACGCCGCCCTTATGGGTGCGTCATCCCGTCAAGGCCGCCTGTCGGTGCTCACCAAGGCAACTGATGGGAGATTATCATGAAGGCTACCGGGTTTGACATTCACGCAGAGATCACAAACCGGATCGTCGAGGCGATCGAAAAGGGCACCGGCACCTTCCAGATGTCCTGGCATGTTACTGGGTCCACACGCTCCCCCACCAATTCCCTGACCAAACGCGCCTACCGCGGCGTCAACGTCCTCTCGCTCTGGATCACGGCTCAGGCCTCTGGATACCAGTCCGCCGAATGGGCGACGTTCAAGCAATGGCAGGAGCAGGGCTGTTCGGTCCGCAAGGGCGAGCGAGGCACGCCGATCGTCTTCTACAAATCCCTCTCGGTCGAAGGCGATGCCCCGGAGGGCAGTGAGGAGACTGAACGCAAGATCCCGTTCGCTCGGGCAAGCTGGGTGTTCAATGCCGCGCAGGTTGAAGGTGCCGCGATGCCGCCGGCGGCTATTCCCGAAACTGCCCCGCTCTTTGATCGGCTCCAGCATGTCGAACATGTCGTCGCGGCGACCGGAGCTGACATCAGTCATGGCGGGGCGCGGGCTTTCTACCAACGCCTCGAAGATCGTATCCAGATGCCCGATATTGCGCTCTTCACCGGCACAGAAACCAGCACGCCGCAGGAAGCCTACTATTCCACGATGTTCCATGAACTGGCGCATTGGACCGGCGCTGAACACCGTCTCAACCGGGAGAAAGGCAAGCGTTTTGCCGATAAGGCCTATGCCTTCGAGGAGATCATCGCCGAACTGACCGCTGCCTTCCTCTGCGTCGATCTCGGGATCACCGCTTCGCCCCGGATCGACCACGCCCAATACATCGCCGAGTATCTGGAGATCCTGCGCAACGACAAACGCGCGATCTTCACCGCAGCGACCGCAGCGCAGGCGGCAGCCGAGTTCATCAAAGCCACTATACCGACATAGGGAAGGGTGGTCGCGTGCTGCTGTCTTTCACGGAGCGCCGTGTCGAAAGCGGCAGTTATGGGGCCGGGAGCAGACTGTCTGGAACAGATCGTTTCCCGTGAGAAAGCAGCCCGCAACGCCAACGGCGAGTTGCGAGTGGTGGTGTTTGGCTGAATAGTGGCCCATCGCCAGTCTAAAACGGTGCTCATGTTATGATCTGGTTTGTCAATCGGTTCGGATTCCTTCTGTTGGGTGTCCTGGTGCTGATCTCGCAGATCAGTCCCGGGGCGGCGGAAGGGAAAACTCACGCCCCGGCTGACCTCGCCAGCAGCGCAAACCGGGTATGGCGCGGTGATTTCGATGGCATGGTCAAGCGCAGAACGGTGCGTATTCTTGTGCCTTACAGCAAGACCCTGTTCTTTATTGATCGCGGTCGTCAGCTCGGCGTCGTGGCCGAATTCGGACAGGCCTTCGAGGCCTGGCTGAACAAGCGTCATGCACGCGGGCATTTGCGTATCCATATTGCCTTTGTGCCGACGCCCCGCGATGAACTACTGACTTCGCTTCGCGATGGCCTTGGGGATATCGTCGCGGCCAACCTGACGATCACGCCCGAGCGACAATTGCTGGTCGATTTCGCGGATCCCTGGTTGCGCAATGTGCAAGAGATCATCGTGACAGGGCCCAAGGCCCGTCCGTTTGCTTCCCTTGATGACCTTGCCGGGCAGGAAGTCAGAGTCCGGATGAGCAGCAGTTATGCGACGCACCTTGCTGCTCTGAGCCGCACTCTTGTTGAGCGTGGCAAGCCTGCCATCCGGATTCTTCCCGCTGACGAGGATCTTGAAGACGAGGACTTGCTCGATATGGTCAATGCGGGCCTCTTGCCCTTGGCTATTGTCGATGACCACAAGGCAAACGCCTGGCAGCCCGTGTTTCCGGCGTTGACCATTCGCCGGGACCTCATCGTCCATGCCGGTGGCGATGTGGCCTGGGCGATACGGAAGGATTCTCCACAGCTGCGCGAGGCAATCAATGCCTTCCTGGCCGAACATGCGAGTGGAACCAGCTTCGGCAACACAATCCGACGGCGCTATTTCGGCGGGCAGCGCGCAACCCGCGGCGCACTGGATGACAATGAACTCACAAGGTTCAATGGACTTTGGGACTCCTTCAAGAGCCATGGTCAGCTTCATCGGTTTGATGCCTTGATGCTGGCAGCCCAAGGCTATCAGGAATCCCAACTGGTCCAGTCCCGCCGTTCACCACGCGGCGCTGTCGGCGTCATGCAATTGCTGCCTCGGACCGCTGCGGCTCCGCCAGTCAGTCTGCGCGATGTGGCTTCCAGCGCAGACATCAACATCCTCGCTGGGGCCCGTTACATGCGCCACCTGATGGAGACCTATGTCAATGATCCAGCGCTGGACGAGCGCAATCGCCTGCTCATGACCCTTGCGGCCTATAATGCGGGCCCCGGGAACCTGCGTAAATTCCGACGGGAAGCTCAAAAAATGGGATTGGATCCCAATCGATGGTTCAACCACACGGAACAGGCAGCGGCAAAGATCATCGGCCGCGAAACCGTGCAATATGTTTCGAACATCTACAAATACTATGTTGCCTACTCGCTGCTCGACAGGCTCACTGACTGAGGCAGGCAAGGCGGCGAGAGCAAACCCAAAATCTCTTGAGTTTGCTCGCGCCCAGCCGAAATGGGTCAATCCGTATAGACATAGCGGATGCTTGGATGGTTCCACCGGGGATGCTGATGGCATCGGACACTGGAATGGAAGGGCATGCCGGCAACGCGATACCGATGCACGTGACACCAGCTCAGATCGCTCGCGATCGCTGCGCTGATCGTTCCGGCGTAAATCCGATAGCGCAATCCCGGCCGCCATGGGCGCCAGATCGGCGGACGGGCAACCGGGCGAGGTGGTCGCCAGCCTGGTGGACGAGCGCCCGGCGGCCGCCAGGCCGGCGGGCGGTTTCCGATCCCGGGGCGATTGCCAATTCCCGGCCGATTTCCGATGCCGGGACGGTTTCCAATCCCTGGCCGATTTCCAATCCCCGGCCTGCCAGCCAAGCCAGGCCGCGGCCGCGGACGCATCTGCGCGAACTGGATGGTTGCTTTGTCACTCACCCGTTCACCATTCGGTCCTGCATCCCTTGGGGCGGCCGATGCTGGCAACCCGGCGAGCAACCCCAGACTGATTGAGACCGCCGCTATCCATGCTTTCATATGCTCATCCTCCCGTGACAGCAGCTGTGCTGCGTCAGTACTTCACAACGAGATTGGCAAAGCCGCCGGTCCAGCCTTTGATGCGCCCGGGCGCAAGGGCTCTCTGGCCGGCGCCGGGTTCGGAATAGCCGATGCCGAGGGTCAGGAACGCGTTCTGGGTCAGAACACGCGTGTATTCGACGAGAAAATCATCCGAGAGATGGGCATTGCGCACGCCCGCGACCAACCCAGGCGCCCCGCCGACAACCGTCAGGCGCGTGCCTTGTCCGAACTGGATCGGACTGTTGAGTTCGTTCGCGCGGACATGGGCATAGCGCAGGGTCAGAATATCACGCTGGGTCAGATACATCGCCAAGGTCACGCGATGCGCGTTGACATTGGAGTTGATGAACACAAACGAACCATTATAGCCCGTCGCCCAGCCTGTCGGGCTGCCATCATAGAAAAGCGGATCGAAACGTTCGAGGGGAGCCGTATTCGGATTGTCACCAGAGAAGGTCTGGAAGGTGTAGGACAGGGTCGGCGCGAAGGGCAGCGTGGTGAACGCATAGCCGATCTCGGCGCGCGCGGCCCAGGCGCGCTGGCTGATCCGGTCATTCCACTGATAGGCAAAATCTCCCGAAACCCAAAGGCCGGGCAAAGACGAAACCGGGGTCCAGCGGCCGTAGCCGTGCAGGAAGGACAGATCCTTCCGGGCATCCATCAAAACAGCAGGGATGCCAATGCCACCTGGTGCAGCTTTGGGATATGGCGCAAGTGAAGCGAGCACTTTGCCGTAGGTCAAGCCCAGCATCCGGCCAGGACCGGGCGCATAGAGCAGATTCACCCCCGCTAGTTCAGTCTTCATGTTGTTCGAGGCGTATTCGTTCGCATCGAGATAGAAGGCTTCGGCCGAGAAGGCTCCATGGCCAATCTTTGCGATGCCGGTCATCGACCAGGCTTGGCGGGGTCCGAAGATGAGCGCACCACGTTCAAAGCCATCCTGTGCGCCATCGGCAATGAGCATGCCGCTGCCGATCCGGTAGGGCTGGGGTCCGGCAGAAAGATCGGCAAAAAAGCCGGTGCCAGGCTGCCCGAAGCGCAGGCCCAGAAAGCCGTTTTCGAGAAGAATACGCCCCCGGTTGTTGATGTCGAAAATGTCGGAGCCGAGCGTCCGCGCACCAACCGTGCTGAGGCCACCGTAAAGCCGGATCTGCGTCCCGATCTGGCGTTCGAAGCTGAGGCTGGGTTTGAGATAGGCCTCGCCCCATCCGAAGGTTGTCTTGAAGTTTGAGGTCGGGGCAAAGACTTTCGACAGCTCCCAGAAGGCCCGGTGCTCCCCGACGACCTGGATGCCAGCCTCGATCCCCAGCTTGATATGCCCGTCAGGAAACTCGTACCGCAACGGGTCCTTGGGCGGCGTCTGTGCCATCGCATTCCCCAGTGCCAGGAGCATGGCGGTGGAGGCAAGGACGCTGCGGGTCAAATGAGTGAGGCGCGTGCGGGGCGATTTTCTCGATGTCTGCATGATGCCCTCAGAAAAATCGCTTGACAGCGGCCGTCACGGAACCGCGATCCTCGCGGTCACCCCATTTCCGCCCGTAACCCACGGATGCGGCCGTCCGGGAGTCCAACATCATGCCGAATTCGATCTGGCCCTCGACCCAGGTGTCGCGCCGGTTGATCGTCTCCCAATTGTATTTGGCATCGACGGTGAAAAACTTGCCACGGGGAAGAACGAAGGCCTGGACAATGCGGACGCTCTGTTCCTGAACGCCCCGCCGCCCGTTGAGTTCATGGACCGAATTGGCACTCTTCACGACGAAGGCGGTGATCAGGCTCGCATTCCAGGCCTGAACCAGCAGAGCACTCGCATTCAGCTGATAGGTGCCGCTACCAAGTGTACGCTCGGATGCCGTCGGCAGCACGGTCTCCACCGCGCCGCCAATCGAGGTCTGGCCGACCGGGCCGGCCCCGAGACTGGCAATGTAACGGATGCGCAGGAAGATATCGCCGATCCCGGTATCGTTCAGCCCCGGCAAGCCCGCCGCCGTGGATGATTGCCGGAAATGTCCGAGAACCGGCATCTCGATGTTGAACCCGGCTTCCTGAGAAAGCCGATAGTCGAACTTCAATGTGGTCGTGAAAATCCCGGACGAGCGGGTCAGCCAGTTGTACTTGAGGATCATATCCGCACGGGTGTCATTCTCGGCCGGATTGACGCCGCGCGCCTTGATCTCTTCCGCCTCGGCCAGCCCCGCCGCAGCAAGAGTCAGCAAGATCGCCGCGAGGCCGGTACTTCTTGTGCTTCTTTTCATTCCTGCCCCACTCCTTGCGCAAGCCACATGGCCGTTGTCATTCCCGCGGCCTGGCCCGTCGTTTATCTGCTGTTGCGGACCCCAAGGATCCGGTTCAGGTCGTCCTGCAATCGCGTTGCACGGGCGAGGCCACGCTTCGAAAGCTCGGCAAGATCACGTCCGGCCTGCGTGTCATCCGGCGGGCCGGCCAGGCTCCAGGAGGCGTCAGCCTGCTGTGTGATCCAGCCCTGTTTTTCCAGATCCTGAAGCTTTCGACGAACTGTCTGGCGCGACATCTCCGTGACATCCGCTATGCGCGATGCCGTCATCCCCAAAGACGGACTACGGGCTTCCCCATCCGTCTCGGCCGCGATCAGGACTGTAAGGTGGTTCTGGCCAAGAATGGCCAGAACCAACATCGCATCGAGATCGCCATCAAAGACCCTTCGGCAATCGACCAGATGTTCTGTGAGCATGTGGACGAAGGCGTATTGGGTTTTCAGGAAGTGGTCCTCAATCTCGCCTTTTGGTTGGATTTTTTGTTCCGACACCGCGCACTCCTACCGCGGTCGGAGATCGCCGCCCTTCTGCCGGGGCGGGAACTGCTCGAGCGACAGATAATGCTCTCCGAGAATGTCGCGGATCATGCCCCCCAAAAATGCCTTCCGCATCGCCACAAGGTTCGAGCGATGGCCATCGCGCTGCTCGAAGGGGTCCATGCGGAGATTGAAGATCAGCGAGCTGTCGACAAACGGGTCAAAGAACCCGTTGCGCGTCTTGAAATGCGACTTCCAGGGGCCGAACCGCAGCGCGGTGAGCTGTTGTTCGTTGTACATGATGAAATGATCGCGGCTGGAGGGCGCCTCGCCACGCCAATGCGCGAGATTGTCGAGCCCGTCGATCCTGACCTTGTGGCTCTCCAGAAGTTCCTTGCGCACATCGGCCACGCCGGCGGCCTTTGCCAGCGTTGTGAACAGGTCCATGTGGCTCTGGATCCCATTGGAGACCGAGCCTGGCTTGATGGCTGCCGGCCAGCGGATCAGCATCGGCGCCCGGACCCCGCCTTCCCAGGTCGTCGCTTTCTCCGAGCGGAAGGGCGTCGTCCCGCCATCCGGCCACCAGGCAGCCATGGCGCCGTTATCCGAGGTGAAGAGAACGATCGTGTTCTCGCGCTGACCCGTATCGTCCAGCTTCTTGAGAATGGCCGCGACCTGCCGATCGAGCTCGATCATGCCCGAGCCATAGATATCATCGGCGGAAGAATAGGGCAGCGCAAGCAGCCGACTCTCGGGACGGAGATAGGTGTAGATGTGCATGCGGGAGGGCGCATGCCAGATGAAGAACGGCTCCTTCGCCTTGGCCGCATCGTCGATAAAGGCCAGCGTCCGGGCGAGGAACTCGTCATCGACAGTCTCCATACGCTTTCGCGTCAGCGGGCCCGTATCGGTGCAGCGTTGCTTGCCCCAGGCGCCAAAGCGCGCATCCGCCGGAGCGGGATTGTCTTGTGCCGTTGCCACGCAGTCCAGAACCCCGCGCGGGCGGTAGCGATCATTGAAGCCTTTGTCCTTGGGCCAATCGGGATCCTCCGGCTCATCCTCCGAATTGAGATGGTAGAGGTTGCCGAAGAACTGGTCGAATCCATGGACCGTCGGGAGATGCTCGTTGCGATCGCCCAGATGGTTCTTTCCGAACTGCCCAGTGCGATACCCGACGCGCTTCAGCACGGTGGCCAGGGTCGGGTCACGCTTGTCCAGCCCCACGGGAGAGCCCGGTAGGCCAACCGTGGTCAGCCCCGTCCGGATCGGCATCTGCCCCGTGATGAAGGCTGCGCGGCCCGGCGTGCAGGTGGGTTCGGCATAATGATCCGTGAACAGCATGCCTTCCTTGGCAAGCCGGTCGATATTCGGCGTTGGCACCATCATGCCGTGGGAATAGGCGCCAACATTGGTAATGCCGACATCGTCCGGCATGATCATGATGATGTTCGGCCGCTGGCTCTGCTGAGCCAGAACCGGTGGCGCCAAGAGCCCTAGCATGGCCGTGCCGGCCAGTGCCAGCATCCCTGGAAGTCTGTAGCCCATCTGTCGCCTCCCGTTATTGTGACGTTGAGTCTGATTTCGTTGTGATCAACCGCCTTCGCGGATCACGGTGCGGAACCCGATATGCGCTGTCCCCGAATCCAGGGCTGCCGGCTGCCGCGCGCTCGGGCGATACCGGAAACAGTAATTGTCCGAACAGAGATGCGAGCCCCCCTTGACCACGGCCATGCCGGCCTGAGGGCCACGGAGATCGCGGTAATCGTCCTTGGTCAGCTCCCAGACATTGCCGGCCATGTCACTGAGGCCGAAACCATTCTGGTCAAAACATCCGACCGGCGCAGTTCCAGCAAAGCCGTCGAGCATCTGGTTGGAAACCGGAAAGCGTCCCTGCCAGACATTGGCCTGCCATTGACCGGACGGCGTCTTTTCCTCGCCCCAGACATATTCCTTCGCCTCGAGGCCACCGCGGGCAGCAAACTCCCATTCAGCCTCGGTCGGCAGGTCCCGGCCGAGCCAACGCGCGTAGGCCATCGCATCGTCCCGCGTGACATGGACAACCGGATGGTTCAGCCGGTCCGCAATGCTGCTGCCCGGCCCTTCCGGCTGGCGCCACGAAGCACCAGGCCGGTAACGCCACCATGCGCGGAAATCGGCAGGCGATGCCGATCCTTCAGGCTGGTGAAAGACGAATCCGCCGGGTTGCAGCAGTTCCGCTGGCGCCCCGGGATAGCGCGACGCATCGACCGGCCGTTCGGCAACTGTGACGTAGCCGGTGGCATCGACAAAGCGCTTGAACTGGGCGTTGGTCACTTCATGGCGATCGATCCAGAAGGTGCCGACATCTGCCGATCGAGCGGGCCTCTCCTCTGGGAAATGCCGGTCGGACCCCATCAGGAACCGCCCGCCACCGAGCTTGAGCATGCCGGCGCGGTTCGATGGGCCAAATCCTTGCGGAAGCCCAGCGTAGGCGCTGCAACGCCCTTCACCGAAGGCCGTCGATTCCCGCGGCCACAGGGTTGCCATCAGAGCGCCAGCCGCGAGGCCACAGGCCACGACCAGGAGGCCTGCTGTTCTCTTGATGGGTCGAAATCGGGTCCGGCTGATCAATGAAAGTCTCCCGGTTGCCCTTTTCAGTTATGCCTTCATCACTATCAGGCCGGCGTGAGTTCTCAATCGTTGACCTGCTCAAATTGAGCACCCTGCGCCACCATAGGTGAGATGCCCGGTGGTTGGACCCAACTTGGGGGCCTTTGGTCTTCGGACATTCCCGAAAGTCTCGAATCCGACCAAAACTTTGCCGATCAAATCTCCACGCCCTCCGCGAGCATCAGGGCGTCCTCGACGTCAACGCCGAGATAGCGAACCGTCGTCTCGATCTTGGTATGCCCAAGCAGGATCTGGACAGCGCGCAGATTGCCCGTCTGCTTATAGATAAGGGATGCCTTCGTCCGGCGTAGCGAATGCGTGCCGTAGTCTTGCGGCCGCAGGCCGATCGCCGTCACCCACTCATCCACGAGTCTCGCATATTGCCGCGTGCTGAGATGCCCAGACGGATCGCAGCGGCTGGGGAAGACGAAATCATCGAGCGTCCCGCCCCTCCGTTCGAGCCAGGCGAGCAGGCTTGAACGCGCGGGTTCCACGATCTCGAACTGAACAGGCTTGCCGGTCTTCTGTTGGACGATAATCGCGCGGGCCTTCACAGAGCCACCGCTGACGACATCACAGATCTTCAGTTTCACCAGGTCGCAACCACGCAACTTGCTGTCGATAGCGAGGTCGAGCAAAGCGCGATCCCTGAGCCGCTGTTCGTGGTCAAGATGAAATCGGATCGCCCAGATCTGCTTCACCTTGAAGGGGCGTTTCGCGCCAACAAGGCGACCAGCATTCCAGGGTTTGCGGTTGTCATATCCGGGGTCAAAGCGGGCTCTTCCCATGATGCTCTCCATCCTGGAGCCCCCGCCCACAACCATTGAGCGCCTGGAAAGTGACCGGCCGGTTTCACGCGACGCTCGAATTGAATCGGCTTGGACGAATGTCGGCTTCTGGTGTTCACATTACGCTTGGTGAGTGACCGATTAGGGGGCGCGAAGCGGAAAGGCGGGTTCAAGGGCGTGATCCATGATTCCTGCCCTTCGCCCCGCATCTGCGGTCACTACCTTTCGGCAGTGCTGCGTCATTTCACTTCGATCCTGATGCTTACGCCGGAGGGCACGTTTTCCCCCTGAGTGGCGCATGAAATTTTCTATTGCCTAGTTGCCCACCAGACGCCCATCGCGAAGGTTCACAAGCCGGTTGAAACGATCGAAGATCTTCTCGTCATGGGTGACGGTGATGATGCAGGCCTCCTGCTCGACGGCAAGCTTCCTCAGCAGGTCCATGACAAGCTGCGCGCGTACGCCGTCGAGCGCCGCTGTGGGCTCATCCGCGAGGATGATGCGCGGTCGATTGGCGAGCGCGCGAGCAATCGCCACGCGCTGGGCCTCTCCGCCCGAGAGCAAAGCCGGCTTGACCTTCGCGCGGTGGCCTACTTCAAGATAATCAAGAAGCTCCTCAGCGCGCTTCACCCCTTCGTTGGGCGACCATCCCGCCAGATCGAGCACCAGCGACACGTTCTCGATCGCGGTCAGAAAAGGCAGAAGGTTATGCGCCTGGAAGATGAAGCCGATCTTGTCGAGCCGGAGCCGCCGCAGATCGGTGCGCAACCAAGTCTTGTCGAAGACGACATCCCCATCGAGCGACACTCTGCCAGCGGATGGCTCCAGAATGCAGCCGATGATATTGAGCAAAGTGGTCTTTCCGGACCCTGACGGGCCAAGTAGAGCGATCACTTCGCCGGCGCGAACCTGAAGGTCGACCGAACGCAGCGCGTCGACGCGTGTTTCTCCCTCGCCGAAATGCTTGGCGACAGCCTCGACATCGACCAGAATATCACCAAGCGCCATGTCAACTCCCGAGCGCAGTGGCCGGATCCACCTTCATCGCCGCGCGCACGCCAAGCCCGGAGGCGAGCAGGCAGACAGCAGCGATGATCCCGGCGAGCACCATGGCGTTGAAAGGTTCAAGAACGACGCGGCGCGGGAATGCGTCCTTGACCAGCAAGATCAGGATGAGCCCGATGCCCCAGCCGGATGCTCCGAGGATGAGCGCCTGCTGCACGATGAGCCCGACAATTGTCCGATCCGGCGCGCCAATCAGCTTGAGGGTCGCGATCTGCTTCAGCTTCTCCATGGTCATGGTGTAGATGATGAGCGCAATCACGACGGCACTGACGGCGAGCAGGATGCCGAGAAAGAGTCCGATCTGCCGGCGTGCCCGATCAACCACTGAAACGAGCAGGAGGTTTTCCTGTTCAGCTTGGGTCAACGCACCAAGGTGCTTCCATTGCCGAACCGTCGCGGTCAGAAGATCGATATCGGCATCCGGAGCAACCCGGGCGATGATTGCGGCGACGGTCGGCTTGTAGGCTGGGTCCGAGCCGCGTGCGGATTGAATGCGCGCGGCCGCGGGGTTAAGCGTCGTTTGCAAGTCGAGCGCATCCGCCAGCGTGACGAAAGCAGCCGGATCGCCGCCCGAATTCATGGCATCCTCGACCAGGCCGACAATGGTGAACCGGTTCCGTCCAAGGCGCACAACATCCCCGAGGTTGAGCCCGGATCGGCGATCAGCAACGAGCTCGAAATGGCTTGCGGCGATATTCCGCCCTGCGACGATCGTGGTTGGACCGCCGGGGCGTCCACGCTCGAATCCGATGACATACAGGCGCAGGTTGCGCCCGGCATGGGTGGTCTCGATCGTCTGGAAGGTGATGGCCCCCGCCTCTGTCACGCCCGGCATCCGGCGCACGGCATCCCGCGTTGTCGCCGGGATCTTGGACGCCTCGGCGAACGGTCCCTTGGTGGTCGCCTCCACGACCCATAGATCGGCCTTGGGCAGTTTTACGATCGCCAGCGCGTCGGCAACGAGGCCGTTGTAGATGCCGATCATCGCCAGGACGACCGTCATCAGCAGGCCGAGACCAAAACAAGTGAGCACGAAGCGGAAGAGCCCGTGGTGGATATCCTTGAGCGCCAGGTTCATGGCCTTAGCTCGATCCTGGCTTTTCGACCGGGTCGAAACCCGGTTGAGGGCGAAATGACGATCCCTGCGCCATCCGGCAAACCGCCCACGAGCTCCGCGCGCCCGCGATCATCGCGCGCGCCGAACGTCAAATCGGCTTCTTCGAGCCGCCCGTCACGGATCAGCCAAACCCGTCCGCGACGCCCATCGAAGCCAGCAATCGCGACCTCCGGCACCATGATCGCACTTTCGCGCGTACCGGTAAGGATGCGAGTATCCGCCTGTTCACCGAGAAACATCTGGGTTGGGCAATCTTCGCAGGCGAGCCAGACACGCCGCTCCTCGTTGACCCGATCACTCTCGAGGCCGATCCGGATAATCCGGCCCTTGAACTCGGATTGCGGCTGCGAACGGATCCGGATCGTCGCCGGCTGATCGAGCGCGAGCTGACCCGCGCGCTCCTCGTCAATATAGGCCTGGATCCAGATCGATCTGGGGTCGATCAGTGTGAAGATAGGGTCACCGGCCCTTACAACGGCACCTGCCTCAGCCTGGCGGGAAATGACGATTGCATCATAGGGCGCGCTCAGCTGGAACTGGCCAAGAAGCGCTATTTCCTGCCTCAGTGCGGCCTCGGCATCCGCGCGTAGGGTGCGAATGACGGCAACCTCCGCCTCGGCGACGGTCAGATCAGCGCGTGCGACATTTTCATCGCGCTGCGCTTCTTCGGCGCGCTGAACTGACGTCACGTTCTGTCGTGCGAGTTCCTGCTGGCGTCGGTTATTGGCCTGGACCTGATCAAGCACTGCCAGGATCCGTGCGCGGGATGCCTCTGCCTTGGCCACGGCTGCGGTATTGGAGGCGAGCGCCGAACGGGCCCGCTCCACGCGTGCCTCCTGCACGGCCGCGTTTAGCACGGCGATGGCCTGGCCGCGGGGCACGCGATCGCCAGCATCCGCAAGAAGTGAGACCAGCGATCCGCCAACCTCGAAGCCGACCTTGCTCAGAACGCGTGCCTCGACCGTTCCAAGCCCATAGACCCGCAGGGGCACCTGCATCTCCGGCATGGCCACTTTCACCGAGACCGGGCGCTCGCGGAGATAGAAAATGCCTCCGGCGGCCAGAGCAGCGAAGATGAGCCCGAAAATCAACGCGCGGCGCATACCTCGGCCCCCCTTTCGTTCAGCAAATCCAGATAAGCGCCCAACAGGCGTTCGCCCTCTGCCAGAAGTGGAAAATTGCGCGCACCAAGCGACCACCTAATCGCCAAACCTTGAACAAGCGAAGTCAGCAGGATCGAACAGTCAGCAGCGTGCACATCCTGCCGGAAGACTCCCGCTTGTTGGGCTGACGCGATTTCATGCCGCAGCATCGCGTCAAATGTCGCTAGCCTCTCCTGAAATGCTGCACGCAATTCGGCGTTTTCGACGTTCAACTCGCGCGAGAATAGCAACATCGGCATCGCTGGGATCATGGAAATTTGCACCAATTGAGCAACGACAAGTGCCGAGAGGCGACCTCTGGGGTCATCACATGCTGAAACAGCCTTTACCCACGCGTCATTGAGTTGGTATGAGATATGTCCAGCAACCGCCCTCCACAGTGCCGACTTGCTCGGAAAATGGCGAAAAAGGGCTGCCTGAGTGATCCCGATCTCATTGGCTACCGCATTGGTGGTGACGCGGTCCGGCCCAATCCTGTCCGCGAGCGTCAGCACGACCGACACGATTTCCGCTTTCCGAATTGCTGCCGTCTTGCGCATAAGAACCCATAAGTAAGCGATTGATCACTAACTAACGGCAAATCGCTCCTGGGGTCAACTCCTCAAACAAATCGCCGCGCAAAAATGACTGACAAAGCTGGCTCGGGGAATCAGAACCGTCGGGATAAGTGAGATGTCTCCCGGAAATAGGCATGATGCCGGTAACAAAAGAGGCCGCGACGAGACGACCCCGTTGGTATCGCATCACAACGTCCGCTACCGGGACAGCCGAATGCCATCGTGAACGACCAGGATGGGGGCGCGATGCGGATCGTCAGCTATTTCCCCGAATCCGGTTTTTCAGGCGGGCAGGGATGTCGATTGCCCTATTGAAGTGACCCGCTTCAAAATCCCCAAGGTTCCGTGTATCATAACATTATGAAGCGTGACCTTGCCCTGTCCGAGATTGGCCGCCGCGAGAAAGCTTTGCGCGCGCGGGGCGTGGCAGCTGCGTATCTTTTTGGCTCGACCGTGCGGGGAGAGGCGCGTCCTGATAGTGATATCGACGTTTTCATTGAGATTGAGCCAGATCGCAAATTTTCGCTGATTGATATGGCGGGGGTGCACAATCTCCTGGTGACGGAACTGGGCGTTACCGTGGACCTGACAACCCGATCTGGCTTGCATCCCAAACTCCGCGCCGAAATCGAGCGCGAGGCGGTTCGCATATTCTGATGCTGCGGCGTACTGGCGTTGTCCTCGAGGATATCCTATGCACTATTTCTCTCGTCGAGAGCGCACTGGGCACCAAGGATCGAGCCGCATTCGCCGCTGACCTATTCCTTCAGCGCGGTGTCGAACGGTCGCTCGAGATTATTTCCGAGGCGGTTCGCCATCTTCCCGAAGCGATCTTGGCCACACGTCCCGAAATCGCTTGGGCGGATATCCGCTCGATTGGCAATCTCATTCGGCATGAATATTGGCGCGTTGATCCAGATATTCTTTGGGCGGTCATCACAGATGATTTGCCACCCTTGCGTGTAGCGATAGAAGCGATGCTCAAGCGCGTTGACGAGTGAACTGGTCCGCAGTTCTGCTCCAGGGCGACGGCTTGGAAGCCCGGGGCGGCTTGTTTCAGCCAAAAATCCAATTATATCAATAATTTAGTTCCATAATGTTCGTTATGCGAACGTGATTTGATGCACAGATTGGCCGTGCTCGGCCTCCGGGTGCTACTCTTGCCTGTCCGGGATATCGATCCACTGCTCGTCTTTGTAGTCAAAATACCGGTCGACGCGCACGCCGTTCCATCGATAGCGCAGATGCCGCTCCTGGAGTGGGATGCCGACAGCCTTGGGCTTGAAGGCTGCAATGCAAAATCCCTCCGGATGCCGAACACTCGGATAGTGAATGCCTAAGGATCCCGCCTCCCGCAGAGCAAGCGCGAAACGTCGGCTTTCGGCATAATTATCGGGGTTCAGGAGTCCTGCCTTTTGGTTCAAAGGCAGCGAAGCGATATCATTAAATTCGGCATCCACGCCGCCTACCAGAACGCGCATATCCTCCTCGCGGTGTGGGTCGGCCGAGTCCCTGGCGAAAATTTCAAAGTGATGAACGGTTTCGAGGACGGCTGTCTGCAATCGGTCGGCCGCATAATAGACGCCGTATGCCCCATCAGAAAATCGGGAACCTCTTGGGTTCACATGCGTGAACGCTGCCATGACCCATGATGCTCCCTGCCCCGAAATTCGGTCCTCCGGAGCAACGAGAGCAAGTTGGCCAACCTCATCTCGCACACGCGGGTTGGTCAATTCTTCGAGCGCAATCAGGGTATCCCATACCAGCGGATCGTTGGTCAGGGTCTCATAGAGATTGATAGGCGGGTAGCGCGAGGCGATGATCCGCCAAGCGTGTTTCCATTCGATGCGCGGCACGACTGGTTCAACTCCATGGGGCACGAGCGGCATCAATGTAGCTTCGTACCGCGGCAAGATCGGTTACATCCCCGGCCGCCATGCGCTCCAGTGGTGACATGCCGCCAAACGCCATGTTGGGAGCTTTGATCCAGCGGTCTGCCAGGGTCGGATTGGAATAGACGATCTGGAGAGCCTTCCAGATCCCTGAGACGTAGCCGATGCGGCGCAGCGTATCCAAGGGCACCCGCGAGGCTTGCCCCGCTTTCCAGAGATAAAAAGTCCGGGACGGTGGCGTCCCAAGGAGGATTCTTGCGCGTTCGTTGTCTACATCCCAGCGCCCCATGATCATGAAGAAGCCTTTCAGCGCGGGTACGCTGAGCCTCTTCTCGTCAAGTGCGGCGGGTCGCGCGAGAGCAGCCTGAGCCATGGCATTGTTTCTTTTCATTCCCCACGATATGCATAATTGCATAAGAATGTCAAGAAAGTGCAGATACGCAGTTTGCTTGGGATGTAATCCTGGCCACTTTTATTTGCCTCAGATTGGGAGGCTCATCGTCACCAATTGAAACGACAACGCGATGGTGTCCAATCTTACCACTTCGGATCGGGCCATTCGGTATTTTGCCAAGCCTCAAAATCCATAGGTGACAGGAGTGGTTTATCGCCATTCCGGACATGCAGAGGATAAAGGCTCTCGAACATCGGATCGAAGCTGCCGAGCAGTGCAAGAAAACCCTTCTGGCGCTGCATTTTTGTCCAGGAACAGAATAGTGCACCACGACTATCGAGCTTTTCGAAAACCTCGGGGTGGGCAGGATTGAGTCTCTGCCAGCGTTCGATCGCCTCTGTTCCCTGAGCCCCAAAATCGTCCCGAAGCCCTTCTTCAATCACGGCTTCAAGCGCATAGGTGATGGCCTGGTGCTTGCGGCTATGATCCATGAAGGCCAGTGAAGCCCGCATGGTGCGCTGTTGCAGTAACAGGACCGGCCAAAGGATTTGCACTCCATATCGGACGCCAACTTCCTTGAAATACTTTGGTGGTCGGATGGTCTCCCGCTGACCTTCAAAGGCTTTGCGAGCGTCATAGGCGAGGCCCAAGAAAAGCCCTTCCTTGTTTTTCACCAATGGTGATCGCTCGTTGATATCGTGCAAGACCTCATGCAGCCACTGCAGCGACGTATAATCGCCAATCAGCATCAGGCCAGCGTGATTTCGAAGAAGAGTGTGGGAAAGCATTTTGAGCTCCAATTTTTCGAGCGACCAGAATGTCGTCAACCAATAGCCAAACCAGATCCTTGTCTCAGATTTTCAGCGCCCGTTTCAACACTGTCATGAGAGATAGTCAGCGTGGGGTAACTATCGCTCCATTCGGGTGAGATTCGCTCTGCCAGTGCCCGACAAGTCCCGAATCTCGGCCGTAGAACAAGCAAAATTCAGATGCCGTACAAATCCGTCAAATGCGTATGAGCGGCTTGATGCCTAGACCGCTCTGAATGGCGGCGAGCTTCCTGCCAAGGGGAATTGACATGTCCTGGCCGATGAAATCGGCGTGACAGCTGAGGCGCTCTACCGTGAGCTGGCTCGACGGAAATCCAGGCTCTGACACCGAGAAAATCAGGATTATCTGATTTGACATTCGGTTCGTGTTGCATGTCTCATTAATTAATGTATTAAACATCGTTATTTCATTCCTGCGCGACCATGCTCGCAGGCACTGCCTCTCCCGAAACGAAAACCAGAATGCGGCCGCATATTGTCTCCTCGGCAAAGCAGCTGTGTTTGAAAGATATTGGCGTGCTCATGCCGATCCCGGCAGCCGTGGTTTCAAGGCACGCGATTTCTCCACTTCCGCGATGCGTCCCGCGTCAACGACAATAACGGTTTCCGTTCCGGAGCCTCCGTCATTCTCGTGGACGCTGCATCGACGACGTTTCCCAAATTCGCGTTGAAACCACTCGCTTAGGAGATACGAACATGCGCACCACCAACCTCTTCATCATCCGCGGTTACGTCGGTCAGGATCCCAAGAGCTTCGGCAAGACCGCCAAGGTCTCGATCGCTACCAAGAATGTCTGGTGGGATCAGAAGGGCCAGCGCCGCGAAGACACCGAATGGGTCACTGTTTCCATTCTGAATGAAAAAGTCGCGACCTGGGTGACGACCAATGTCAAAAAGGGTGATCCCGTCTATGCCGAATGCCGGGTGAAGGAATCCTCCTACGAGAAGAACGGTGAGCGGGTCTACACGACCGACATCATCGCGACCCTCTTCGACAGCCTTGTTCCCTCGGAGCCTGAAGGCAACTGATCCCACGGGATCATGGAGGGCGGTCAATCGCCCTCCTCTCTTTTCTCGGTGCCGCATTGTGCTTCGCATTCACAAGCTGGCACAGGCTCAATTGGCCGATCAGAAAGCCGACAACCTTGCTTTCAAGCCCGAAGATTATTTGCTATATGTGTATAGCGATATTCATAGGAGACAGCCATGCTGGCTATCAGGTTACCGGCCGAAGTTGAGGCGCGCCTCGATGCGCTAGCGAAGGCAACGGGGCGCACCAAGACATTCTATGCCCGCGAAGCGATCCTCGAACACATCGAGGATCTTGAGGATCTCTATCTGGCCGAGCAGCGGCTTGTCGCTCTCCGGAGCGGCAAATCCGAAGCCATACCGCTCGACGACGTTATGAAGCGCTATGGCCTGGAGGGTTGAGCTTGATCGTGAAGCCCGTCGTGATCTCGATAAGCTCGATCCACAGAACGCAAAACGGATCCTGATCTTTCTTCACGAACGCATTGCGGGCTTGGAAGATCCTCGGCAAATCGGAGAGGCCCTCAAGGGCTCAAAGCTTGGCGAATTCTGGAAGTACCGAGTGGGTGATTTCCGCATCATTGCCTCGTTGGAAGATCAGCGGGTCACAGTCCTCGTCGTGCGGGTCGGCCATCGCCGGGAAATCTATCGCTAGCCTGGATTGGCTTCTCCTTCCGGGCAGGTTTTGTCCGCTCCGGTGCTCACCAAATCCCAAGGGGATCCGCCCATGCGAGAGGCGATCCTTGACGTGACGGGGTTCTCCATCTATTTAATGTATTAAACATTATCTTGATGGAGATTGCCTTGCGCTGCGTATTCCCCACGGCCCTGGCCTGCCTGCTGAGCGCATGCGGTGTCGAGCAGAATGCGCTGATGGAGCTGCCGTCTGTCCTACCTCCGGCGAGCGACAGGCTCTACGCACCGAACGAGGTGACGAGCGGAAAACTCCAATACGCTGGCGATGGCCAACCGTTCGCACCGGTCATGACGCGTCGACACCCCTACCCTACACAGGTTCAGGCCAACTTCGCCTTCGAGCGCTCGCGCTGGACTGGGGCATTCCAGCTGGCTGACGGTGCTGGCATCTTTATCCGCACTTTCGCTTGTCGACCGGGCGCGCTCAACAGCGCAACTGGAAGGACGATCGCTTCTCGCGAAGCCGTAGCCGTTTGCGCAACCGACATTCTCGACGGGGCGGGGCAGGTGCTTTCGCGCGTGCCGTTGAATTTCTACTACGAGGGCCATGCTTGGCGGGTTCACGATCCCGATCCATCCTATGCGCCGCCTCGCTGGTCAAACCAAGATCCCTCCCCTCGCCGCAGCGCGGGCTGGTTTGGCGATCGCTACTGAGCGCGCGTGATGGCGGATTCTGATCGAAGTGCTTTTCCCTGTCTTGTTGCGTTCAATCTCATCTGCTGGGCGCCGGGAGCTCTCGCTCAGATAGTGGCGCCCAACGAATGGCGATCAGTAAGCTATGCCGATCTCCAATTGCCGGGGCCGACGACCACGAGTTTTGCTGCACTTTGGTCTGATGAGATCACGCGCAACAACGCTGCCTATCGCAAGAAGGGTGATCGCAGGTTTCTCGCGGGAAACGCGCCGGCGACCGAAAGCCATTTCGTGATCCGGAGCCCGGTCAAGACTGTGGTGCTGAGTGTGCTGAACACCGCAACGGCTTGCCGCCATATCGCCACCGATGGGGTTGGCGGCGCGACCCTCAAACGCTGCCCGATGCGCCTTGCGATCTATCAAACGAACCGTTCTGCCATCCTGAATGCCGGAACGGGCTGCTTCATTGAGTATGCAGCCGTGGAATCCGGCGCGAACCGGGATCCGGCGCGCAACGCCTCCTATGCCGCTTACGACAAGGACACCCGGACCATCCGGACGGGCCTCTTTTTCGCTGGTCAACCAGCGGACGATTGCATCACGCGTATCCCCCTGCCGCAAGGCTGATCAAGGAGCCACTCCATGCTGGTGCTGCTGCCCATCATCCCCTCAGAGAAGAACCCGAGATGCTTTCGGCCGCACCCGGACGGTCAAGGCAACCCTTCGGGCGCTTCCGCGGCCTTGACCATCAAGGAGCTTGCCGACTGGCGCATCGGATCTTCTTTTCGGAGGTTTTCGATGGGTACTCTTGCCGCATGCGTGATCACTGTCAGCCTCGGTATGGGAGCTTTGGCGCAGGATTTGAATCGGCTCAAGGCAGGCCAGTATGTCATCAAGGAGATTGGGTGCACGGGCGGCGGGAGCGCCGCTTCGATTACCTTCGATGGCAGGAACCTGTCCGGCCACTATCAGGTTTGTCGCACTGAGCCCATTTCCAGGAATCGCTATCGCTCAACCTGTATCGAGTCCCAGGGGCTTGATCGAAGAACTATCGATCAGATCAACGCTGACCCGGACCAGACGGTCATCGAACAATCGATTGTTGTTCGCTCGGCCGGCGAGGTGGTCGTGGATGGCGTGGTATACGGGCTCTGCACACGATGAAGCGGATTGCCGTTCACGCCGCCGTATATTTCGCAATCGCGGTCGCTCACGCATCTCAATGCCCGAATGGCGATGAACTTCTCCGGAACAACACCCCTCTGACCTCTGTGTGTCCAAACGGTTTCGACAGCCGCAATCACAATGGCCCCATCGAGCAATCCATCGCTCGCGAACGTGAGACGGTCGCGATGATCATCGCGGCAGCGGAACAAGCCGGCATTCCCCCGGATATTGCGCTCGCGGTCAGCTACCATGAATCCATGGGGTTTCGCTCTTGCGCCGGGTCTTGGTCGGGCGTTCTTGGCCCGATGCAACTCACCCGACGGACTGGGCGAGGCTATGGTTACGATCGGGATATTCTCGAGCAAAATATCCAGGGAGGCGTAGCGACGCTGCGGGATGCTTACCGTGCTTGCGGAATGGACTATGCCTGCCTTGCCTCGCGCTACAACGGCTCAACGCCAGCCGAGCAGGCAAGCTGGACGCGTGGCGTCCAGAATGCGCACCGGCAATTGCAGAACAATCCAGCGCTTGCCGCATCAGCGTGTCAGGGGAACGCACCGGCCTGTGATTCCGGTCCCGGCGATTTTCCGACAACACCAGTTGCCGCGAACCCACCTCCCCCAGCGTTTTCGGATGTTATCGTCGGCACCAACGACATCTGACTGACATTTGCCTGACAGAGCCGGAGAAGGTTTTCAGGCGATCGCCTGAAGCCCCTTTTTCTTCACAACCGTCAGAAGCCGAAGTGCCGGGCCGCCGGGCTTTTTTACCCCTCGTTCCCAGTCCGAGACGAGGTTTTTGCTGACGTTCAGGTAGCGCGCAAACACAGGCTGCGAGAGATGCTCACGTTCGCGGAGCGCCCGGATTTCATCGGGCGCCAGGGCACTGATAGCGGTGAGGCAGGCCTCGTCGAATTCCCGCATGGTCCGCTTGTCGATAGCGCCACCCTGATGAATGCCTTCCATCATGTCATGGACGGCTGCCATCGCGCTGCTTTTGTAGGTCTTGCCCATCGCAGTTCATCCATTCCAGCCGCTGAATCTCATCGGGCGAGGATGTCCGCAGCTTTTGAGCATCACACTAAGTGTTATCTTGATTGGGTGCTCGCGGCAAACGAAGTGGGGAATTCCGAACTGGCGGTGTCATGTCAATCACGACATTAATTGCATATAATTCATTTGCGGCGAATAATGCGTTAGTGCATAGTGTAGTGGATTGAGAGAAGGTGCTCCTATGACGATGCTTGCCCATCGCGAACTACCGCCGAATGCCAAGGATGCAGCGCTCGCTCGCGAGTCCGGTCGGATGCTGGCGCGCTATGCTGGGCGACGCCAGACGCTGACTGTTCGTGTTCGGGATGCCGAACAGGAGCAGCCGATCGAGCTTCCTGCAGGCGCCGTGGCTATGTTGATGGATATTCTCGAAGCGATGGCTGCTGGCCGCGGGATCACCATGATTCCGGAAAATGCAGAGCTCACGACGGTTCAGGCTGCCGATGTTCTCAATGTATCGCGGCCATTTCTGATCAAGATGCTGGAACAGGGCGCGCTCCCGCATCGTAAGGTTGGAAAGCACCGACGAATCAAGATGGACGATGTTATGGCTTACAAGCGGAGCATTGACCGGGATCGAGAGGCTGTGCTGGACGCGCTTGTCACAGACGCTCAGGAGCAGGATATGGGCTACAGCCGCCCATGAGCTCATATACCGCTCTGCTTGATGCCAATGTTCTCTATCCCGCACCGATGCGGGATATCCTTCTCCAATTGGCGCTGACCGATCTCTACAAGGCAAAATGGACAGCCGATATCCATCGCGAGTGGATCGAGGCTTTGCTCGAGAAGCAACCGCATCGGGAGAGAGCGGCTTTGGAGCGTACCAGAGATCTGATGGATCGATCGACGCCTGATTGCCTGATTGCCGGGTACGAACCTATGATCCCGATCCTTCAGCTTCCGGATCCAGACGATCGGCATATCCTTGCTGCAGCGGTCGTTGGTCGATGCGACGTCATTGTCACCCAGAATCTCAAGGACTTTCCTGAAAAGCTGCTCTCAGCCTATGGGATAGAGGCGCAGCATCCCGACGATTTTCTCTGCAATCACCTGGATTTGGCCCCCGGTCTTTTTTGTGATGCCATCCGGAAAGTGAGAGTTCGATTGAAGAACCCGCCCTACTCCGTTGAAGAGTACCTCGGTATCCTTACTGTTCAAGGATTGGTAGCGACCGCAGCGGAGCTGGAGCAGTTTTCTGCCCTGATCTGATTGAGTTGCGCGAGGCTCGAGCACCCACTGCTTCATGACGAGGAATCGGTAAACGGGTTGCGCATTGCCGGCAAGGAAGAACGTTCAGTCGGGTTCAGAAAATCATCATGCATCTGGACAGCATCGATCAGCCCGCTCCAGGTCGGGGGGCGCCGGGATAACACGACATCACCGGTTTCTGGGTCGCGGCGCACATAGACCTCCGATGCTTCAAGCCGGCAGGACGCGGGCAACCGGATCGCCTGGTCGCCGCCAATGGTGAAAATCCTGACGATTTGCATGGGCTGCCTCCTGAGTGAAAGAGATTGAGCTGGATACCGTTTTGCCTTTGGGCACTCGAGGTTAAATCGAAGGCTACTGCAGAAAACCGCGCTGTGCCTCGATCAGCCTCAGGATTTCCCGTTTCGCATACTGACCCATCGGGCGCTTCATGTAGAAACCGTAGACTGCTGCATAAAAGACCACTGAATCCGGCTGTCCCTTGATGATCGCCTCGGTAAAGAGTTCAGCGAACTTGAGCGGTCCGAGATCTCCAGCATGCTTGTGCTGAATGAAGTTCGCGACCTGGCATGCGGAAGGCAATGGCTCCACGCGTTCGGCCTGCTCGAACAATTCGTCGGATTCGATCAGATCTTCGAGCTGATCGCCCGGTTTTCCGCCGGGGCTGTTCATAGCCCCCTCTCCTTCTCGGCACCTTCGCCAGGCGCTTCAGGCTTTAGCGGCTGGCTTCGAGGAGATGCGTAAGCAAAAGTTCCTTGCCCGGTTTTTTGAACCGGAAATAGTTCATCACAAATATGGCTGATCACAAAAACACTCCGAGAAAACACGGAGTGCGATCCGGCATCGGATCGATGTCGTGGCCACGGGTATTGAGCGGAAATGCGTGATCACGCCAAAAGGATCGGCGTGACTGCATCAGCAGCTCAAGCTCTCCTCGGCTTGGACGGATCACTCCTGCCCGCATATCTGGCACGAGCGAGGGTTGCTTCGCATATTCATAGGAGAGGAGAAAGACCCCTGTGTGGGCCTCCCCCGCTGCTTAAGGATCTTTGCCGCCGCTCAACAGCTCCGCGAGCCTTGATCTATGACCTTCGGCGACGAAGTCGCGGATCTCCTGCACCCTCAGGCCGTGGCTCAGCAGATTGCGTTCCGCCATTTGCTCGTCGACGCCAAGTAGTGACCAGATCGGAAGCTCCAGGCTTGCAGCCAGATTCTCCAATGTCTGGAATGTCGGGTTCGTTTTCGCATTGAGCAGCAAATAGAGCGTGCTCTTGGACACCCCTGCCTTGGCCACGAACTCTTCGTAGTTTGCATATTTCTTTTCAATCTGGCGCAGTCTCAGGGCCAGAATGACACGAAGCCACCCTTCGCTCTCAGTGCTTTTTCTTTTAAAGATCGGCAAGAGCCACCATCTTGTTGTCGCAGGATTAACTCATTGAAACAATTCCAGATAATATAATCACCTTCAAGCTGATCTCTGCAATAGGATAATTTTCTATCGCGGGCCAAATAAGGAATATTATTCCAATTCGTGATCAGATTTGCGGCCTTTCCGTCGACCTTCACGCGCTTCGGATCCTCACGAAGATCGATGTATTGTATCCAGAAATAATCCTGTTGATTTCTCGCTTGGTTGCCTGTTGGAGCCTTGTTGAAGCGAGCATCGAGCGAATGCCGCTGAAAGCGGCGATATCCCCTCACTTGAACTTATCCCGCGATCAGGACTCATCCATTTTTCGGTGCTCGATCGTCTGCCGCGCTCGTGTGGCGGATCCAGCGTCGTGGCAGAATTGAGCGCATGCGCTCAATAGATCGATTTGGTGGCGGTCCAGGGCGTGCGCGATTGCGGGATCGGGTGTCCCACGTATGGAGTGGGGATAACTGTTCAATAGATCGAATGACATGGAATTCAGCGATGTGGGACATATCCCCATGGCCGTCAATCTGATCAGAAAGAAACGGGAATTTCACGGATCGCGAGTTGCCACGATCGAGCGCGCCAGGACTGGCGCCGGGAGGGACGCGAGGGTGTTCCCCCTCTCTTCCCCACCAGCACAAAAATGGGGACCGTGCCTCGCTGACGCTGCGGCCGCGCCACTCCCGCATTTTTGAGCTGGCCCCCTTCTCTCCCCCGGTTCGCCACCTGGCAGGCGGCATGGCGAGGCCATGCGCGCCGCGCCTGATCAAAGGAGAGAGCACACCATGTCGAAGATCGAGATCACCACCGTTTCCCTGTCCAAGCTTGTGCCGAGCAAGAGCAACGTCCGCCGCTTCCAGAGTGAAGCTGGCCTGACCGAGCTTTGCGCCTCCATTCGTTCCCATGGCCTTCTGCAAAACCTCACGGTTCGCAAGAACGACAAGGGCAAGTACGAGGTCGTGGCCGGTGCGCGCCGTCTTGCTGCCCTGTCCGCGCTTGCAAGGGAAGAAGGCGGGACGATCACGAAGCACACCCTGATTCCGGTTCATGTGCTCGATGCGCAAAACGACACCGAGGTCTCGCTTGCGGAAAATACCGTGCGCGAGAACATGCATGTCGCCGATCAGGTCGAAGCCTTCCGTAAGCTCATTGAAGACGAAGGCATGACCCCGGAGAATGTCGGGGATCGGTTCGGCATCAGCCATATGACCGTGCGTCGTCGCGTAAAGCTGGCGAAGGTTTCGCCCCGGATCATGGACGAGTTCCGCGTCGGCGGAGCCACCTTGCAGCAGATGGAAGCCCTTGCGGTCGCGGATGATCATGCTGCGCAGGAAGACGCTTTCTTCGGCCAACCCGAATACAATCGCGCGGCGCATCACCTCAAACAGCGGCTTACGAGCGAGAAGCTTCGCGCCGATCATCGTTTCGTCGAGTTCATCGGCTTGGATGCCTATCTCGCAGCGGGTGGCACACTGACACAGGACCTCTTTTCCGAGGATGACGAGCGCTATCTCGACAACAAGGCACTGGTGATCCGCCTCGTCTCGGATCGCATGGAAGCCGCTGCCGCGGAGGTACAGGCCGAGGGCTGGAAATGGAGCGAATTCTACCTCTCCGATCAGGATCGTTATGACCACCTGCCGGTGATTGATTCCTTCAAGCGCGAGCATACCAATGCCGAGAGCACGGAGGTTGCCGGAATCATGGCTTTTGTCACCGAACACGAAGCTGCTTATGAGGCCGGGCAGATGACCGATGACGAGCAAACCGAATATGAATTGAAGCTCGCGCGGATGGACGAGATCGATGCCATGTGCATCGGCTACGCCCCGGACGAAATGACCTTCGCGGGCGTGCGGGTGATCCTCAACCATTATGGCGAGATCAAAATCCGGCGTGGCCTCGTGAAGAAGGAAGACCAGCATGATCTTGCCGCGTTTCGTCGCAGCCAGTTGCAAGCATCGGCGCCGGGGGATCAAGAAGGCGATGCCTATCCTGAAACAGGCGAAGTATATTCTCCGCCCTCCCCCGTCGAGGTCGAGCCGAGCGAAGGCTATTCCGCTGCGCTGACAGAGGACCTGACGCATGTGCGGACTGCCGCTCTTGCCTATGAGGTCAGCGAACGCCCTGAGATTGGTCTTGCTCTTGCCGTTCATACCCTCGGTTTGCGGTCGCTCTACCTCTCACCATGCCAAGGCTATGGCTACACCGCTGATCAGACCTGCATTCGCATCAACGCGGTCAAGCAGGAGCGCACGCTCAACACCCAGGACGACGATAACATGGCGGTGTTTTTCGCGCGCCGCGAACAGCGTGAGAAGCTGCAATCGCTTCTGCCGGGCGAACGCGCCGACTTTTTCGACTGGTGCATGACGGCGGATCAGGCAACGCTTCTCAAGCTGCTGACCTTCTGTATTGCCGATCAGATCGACGGCACCGCATCTTCTGCCAATGCCACCAACGCGCGTCAGGCCGACAGGATTGCGGAGGTGATCGAGCTGGATATGTCCAAATGGTGGAAGCCGAGCGACGGCTTCTTCAAACGGATCACGAAAAAGATGATCAGCGCTGCAGCCAGCGAGGCTGGCGTGGCGCGCGAGGTTGTCTCCGGTATCCTGGATGCGGCGAAGGCAGATGCGATCCGGATCGCAGGGGATGCCATGGAAGGCAAGGGTTGGGTTCCGCCGTTCCTGCGGACCCGATCGATGGCGACGCCTGCTCTGTCCGAGGCGGCAAACGATGCTGCCGCCGCGCTCGTGATCGCAGCCGAATGAGGCCGGTAGGGACCGGAACCCCGGTCCCTCCCCTCTTCCCCATCAGTTCAGGAATATTCTCATGACAAGCCCTCTCAAGGACGCCACCCTAGTGGTGATTGCGGCCATCGAAGCCTTTTCGCGCCAATGCGAAGCAATCCATTACACCGATACTGATGCAGCATGGACCTTGCTCAATACCGCGAGGGCTTCACTCGAAGCCGCGCTGCAAACGGATGGAAGCCCCTTCTTTCCGGCATTCCTGCTCGACCCGGCCACTGCGACGATCCGGACGGTTCTCCTCAACAAGAACGATCTTCTCGCTTCGCTCTATCGCCTCATCGGGTGCTCAAGCGTTGATCGTCTCTGGCTCGATGATCAGTATGTCGTTTATTTCGACGACGAAGGCATGCTTGGGTCGGTAACCGGGCTGTTCACAATTCGGGATCACGACGCTTCACCCGTTGCGGGTCGCGCGATTATTGTCGGCGATGACGGAGAGGGAGGCGATACCTTCCCCACCCTGTCCATTGAAGCCGTGGCCGAACGATTTCGAATCTTCCGGCCCGTGATCACGCCCGAACTGGTTTCGCTCGATCCTGTTTCGCCCGGAGAATTGGGCGGCGCGATCATTCATGCCGTTCGTGTTGGCGGTTTGCGGCTGGGGTTGGACCGCCCTGCCCTCTCGATTATTCGCGACTAAGCCGGTTGAAAATTGCGCGGAGCTGGATGCAAAAGCCTGAGGCGAGCGACCAGTTCGCCCAGGGGAACCCGAACCGCGTTCCCTTGACCCCTCCCCGCCCACCTCTCCTCCGTTTCGGAGGCGCCCCACGCCGCTCTCTCCCAGCGTGGGGTTTCTGTGTTTTCAGTTGCCAATTGGCAACTCTGAATGGGTGCCTGTGTCGTGGAGCGGATAGCCGATGACATATGGACCTGAGCTGGGTTGCAAATGGATCAGCTTAATCTATTAAATCGCAATCTTCGATTCTTGGGAGGAGCTATGAGGATTCAGAGGCGATTGCCGCCAAGTTTGGCATGAAAATCTTGTCTGAACAATCTCGCTGAAGTCATACAATGATTGTTCTTTTCAGATTGCAGCGTCAGAATGCCTGAACTATCACCGTTAGCTGATAACGCTACACGCTCCCGCACCGCGCGGCAGCAAGAGGGATGTGGCAGTGATATCGTCGCAGCAGTTGGCAGAATCGTTAATTCGCCTTTACCCTTAATTGCTTGCCAAGCCACCAGAATCGGGCGCATAAATCTACGGATTAGAGCCGAAACTACGGAGTTCGGCGTAGATTTGAAATCCGACCAAAGCGAAGGCTTGGATATGCCGATTAAACCGAGAATGGCTCAGGTCATCGCTGGTGATGGAGCAGCTCTTTCGCAAGAGCTCCATGCGCTTCGGCAGTCTCTGTTTCCACCAACCTCCCAGAAGATTCTGCGGTCATTCGCATCGGGTGAAGCCGCCAAGCTGATCGGGATCGCCGATGGCTATCTGAGACAGCTCTCTATTGGAGGCAAAGGACCGCTGCCGGAAACCTCCGCGACAGGGCGTCGATCTTTCACGCTGACCCAGATCAACGAGCTTAGACAGATGCTGCACGAGACCGGGAAGGGGAAGGAATATCTCCCCTGGCGGAACGGCAATGAGCGGTGTCAAGTACTTGCTACCGTGAACTTCAAGGGCGGGTCCGGCAAGACGACAACGGCTGCTCATCTCGCGCAGTATCTCGCGTTGCATGGCTATCGTGTTCTGGCGGTGGATCTTGATCCGCAGGCCTCGCTGACAGCGCTTCACGGATATCAGCCTGAGTTCGATATCGGTATCAACGAGACGCTTTATGGCGCCATCCGATACGACAGTGAACGGCGTCAATTAAGCGAAATCGTTCGCTCCACATATTTTGCGGGTCTCGACATTGTTCCCGGGAATCTCGAATTGATGGAATTTGAGCATGATACCCCGAAAGCTCTGGCAGAAGGAAATGGCGAGGCATTCTTCGGAAGGATAGCAACCGCGCTAGGTGAAGTCGCTGATCGCTATGATGTGATGATCCTCGATTGCCCACCCCAGCTTGGCTTTCTGACGCTGGGTGCGCTGTGTGCAGCGACTGGAGTCCTTATCACCGTTCATCCGCAAATGCTGGACGTGATGTCGATGTGCCAATTTCTCCTGATGGCGTCTGATCTGCTGTCGGTCGTTCAGGACGCTGGCGCTGACCTCGAATATGATTTCCTTCGGTATATCGTGACCCGTCATGAGCCGTCCGATGGCCCACAAACGCAGATGGTTGCGTTTATGCGCTCGCTGTTCCGCGAGCGGGTTCTCACAAACACTATGCTGAAATCGACAGCAATCTCGGATGCAGGTCTGTCAAAACAGACCCTCTATGAGGTCGGTCGAGAGAATTTCACCCGCGCAACCTATGATCGAGCCATTGAATCGCTCGACGGGGTCAATGGCGAGATAGAGGCTCATATTAGGCAGGCTTGGGGGAGGGCGCCGTGAGCCGGAAAGATACCCTGCGAGCTTTGCTGTCACAAAGAGAAGGCCGCGCCGCGGAACAAACTCCAGAACAGGAGTTGTCAATTGGCAACCTGCCATTGGAGAGCCCGGCCGCTGAGTTAACTGCTGCGCCGAAGCAGCTTGTGAGATCGGGCGCGGTAGGCGCTATGGGGCGCTCGCTTGGTAAAATCGCCTCGGCAGCAGAGGAAGCGCGCGCCCTGATTGGAGCAGGGACCACCATTGTTGAGCTTGATACAAGCCTGATCGAAAATTCGTTTATTTCCGACCGATTGGGCGGCCCGGACCAGGATCACGATGCACTTGTGGCCTCTATCAGAGAGCACGGGCAGCAAGTTCCAATTCTAGTGCGCCCTCATCCGATACGCCAAGGGTATTATCAGGTCGCGTACGGGCATCGGCGCCTGCGCGCTTCGATCGCTTTGGGGAAACCCATTCGAGCTGTTGTTCGGGAATTGAGCGATGCCGAGCTAGTTGTCGCCCAAGGGCAGGAAAATTCGACCCGCCGTGATCTGAGCTATATTGAGACCGCATTCTTTGCTGTTGCCATCGAGGACCGGGGCTTCGACCGGCAGGTCCTGATGGCTGCGCTGGGTATCGAGAAAACCCAGCTGTCCCGTTTGATTTCAATCGGTAGAGGGATTCCACTTGAGGTTATTCGCGCGATTGGCTCAGCTCCTAAAGCCGGGCGGCCACGCTGGGCTAGCCTCGCGGGCACTTTAGCTAAGCTGGAATGGCGCCCCCTCATCGAGCAGCTGGCCAGTGATCGCCGTTTTATGGAAGCGGATAGCGATGCGAGATTGACTCTTTTTGAGACCGCGCTTTCTGGCAAAGCTAGAAAGCCTTCAGATGAAAGCTGGGTGAGTCCGCAAGGAATTGCGGCTGCTACCATCAAGCGCAGCGGGAGCAAGGTAACGCTGGTTCTCGATCAAAAGACCGTGCCGGATTTCGGCGAATTTATCGTCCATTCCCTGCCGGACCTCTATCAGCGATATGCAGCACATAGGCTGCGCGCTGTGAAGGATAGGTAGGGCGCATATTCACGATCTTACGAACCGAGGAGCAACCTGACAAAAGAAAAAGGCCCCCGACGTTTCCACCGGAAGCCTCTCTCAAAGTCTGACAACTTGAGAATCTCACTTCCGCGAATCGCTGTCAAGAGTCCCGTGAGGGAAACTGCCATTTCGGCGGCCAGAATTCTTTTGCCTGATTGAGGGCAAAGACGATGACACATGGATTAGCAACGACGCCTTTCGGGCGGCGAACGATGTCGCTTGGTCTGATTGCAGCGCAAGCGCAGGCGAGGGCGGTTGAGCCCGACAAGACCGTCCACAAGTGGAAGGTTTTTACCGCGCTGACGGAAGCCAAGGACAAGCTCGGTCTGCCAGATCGCGCTCTGGCCGTTCTCAACGCATTGCTTTCCTTCCATCAGGAGACAACATTGACGGCGGGCGACCCGCTCGTTGTGTTTCCCTCGAACGAGAAGCTGGCTGCTCGGGCGCATGGTGTCGCACCGACAACCTTGCGACGTCACCTCGGTATCCTGGTTGATGCCGGCATCGTCATTCGTCGGGATAGCCCCAATGGCAAGCGTTACGCCCGGCGAGGGGAGGGCGGTGCGGTCAGTGAAGCTTTTGGCTTTGATCTCACGCCGCTTGTCGCGCGTGCCGAGGAGTTTGAAGCGTTGGCGGCCGAGGTTGCGGCAGAGAAGAAGGCCCTGCGGCTTGCGCGAGAGCGCGTCACGCTGGCACGACGGGATATCACCAAGATGATCGCGTTGGGACTGGAGGAGGGGATTCCGGGCGACTGGGCCGGGCTGCACATGGCCTATCTCAATATTATCGCGGGCCTGAAGCGCTCGGCGGATGCCGGTGCCCTCACGGTATTGGCGGAGGATCTTGCTGATTTCGCGCAATCCATCGCTATGCATCTCGAACTCTTCACGAATTCATCGATTCCGGGCGGCAATGAGTCCCATTCTGGCCAGCACAAACAGAATTCAAATAGTGACCTTCACGAATTTGAACCTGCTTTCAGAAAAGACAGGGGCGAAACCGTTAGGGATTCTTCCGGTACCGTTGATCAAGGCAACGCGAATGAGGAAACCGCTCCAGCTACGATTCCCGAAGTCCGTCCCGCAGCCGGTACCCCGCTCGGCATGGTGCTGGAGGCCTGTCCGGATATCGTCGAATACGCTGAAACCGGGGCAGGGCGGGTGGACAATGAGGCGCCAACGATCCGCAGCTGGGCAGCTTTCCTGAAAACTGCTGCGCTTGTCCGGGCGATGCTCGGAATTTCTCCCGATGCCTGGCGCGATGCGGTGGAGACGATGGGCGTCGTCGATGCCTCGATCGTCATCGCCGCGATCTTGCAGAAGGGCGATGATATCCGCTTCCCCGGCGGTTATCTCCGCGCGCTCACCGAGAAGAAGCGCGAGGGCAATTTCTCCGTCGGGCCGATTCTCATGGCGCTGATCAGTGCGCGATTGAAGCGCGAGAGAAGTTGAGAGGAGACTTCCCAGTTTCGACGGATTGTGGTAGATCTAGTTCGACTTAGCTAGGGCTTGATGAAGGAGAGAACTGATGCCTGGTTCACAGGTGAATATGTTTGAAGCCAAATCCCAGCTGTCGCGTCTTGTGGAGGCCGTCGAGAGTGGTGCCATGTCGGAAATCATCATTGCTCGAAATGGCAAGCCGGCCGCTCGGCTTGTTCCGATCGAGGGGCCACGTCGCGGCACACGGTTGGGCCTTCTTGCAGGTCGATATCCAGCGCCCTCACTCGAAGCGCTTGACCGGGATAATGACGCGATTGCGGCTGCCTTTGTTGGGAACAACGATGGGGTGAAGGGCTGATGCGGCTTTTGCTCGATACGCATATCGCGATATGGGCGCTGGTTGCGCCTGATCGTCTGACAAATGGCGAACGTGACCTGATCGCTTCGCTTGAGAACGAAGTTTTTGTCTCAGTCGCCAGTCTTTGGGAGATTGCGATCAAATACCCGCTTTCCCGTGGCAGGCCGGATGCCCTGCCGTTCTCAGCGGAAGAGGCCCAAGGCTTCTTTATTGATGCAGGGTATCAGATTCTTGATATCTCGGCCCGGCATGCGCTCACGGTTGAAAAGCTCCCGCCAATCCACTCAGATCCCTTCGATCGGATGCTGATTGCTCAGGCGAAGGCCGAGCCCATGCATCTTCTGTCGCAGGACACGAAGGTTTTGGCCTATCTTGCTTCTGGCTGATATAGCGGCTCAGGAGGGTTGGCGGGATATCCATTTTGGAATATACGAATATACAGAAAGGAATATCCCGATGCCGCTTTATATTCGTGATCCCGAGGTCGACATTCTCGCTGAAAAAGTGCGCACCGCACTTGGCGCCAGAACCAAAACCGATGCCGTGCGGGCTGCACTGGAGGCCGCGTTGACCCAAGCCGTCGCGCAGCAGGATTTTGATCTGCGGAATGCTAAGGCAATGGCTCTGGCGGATTCGCTTGGTGCTTCCAATCCGGCCTTCGATATGAAGGCCTTTACGGATGAGATGTGGAGCAACACCTGATGATGATCGATGCCTCGGCGATTGTTGCGATCCTGAACCGCGAGGCTAATTCCGAACGATACAAGGCGGCTATTTCAGCGGCGCGTGGGCGGTGCCTTGTCTCCCCGTTGACGATCTTCGAAGCTGCTGTCTCCCTGGCTCGCGCAAAAGCCGCGATGCAGGATAGGAAGCCGTCGGGCCCTGAAATCAGGATTGCTCTTGAAGCGGTTCGATCGTTTCAGGAAGCGAACTCGATCAAGGAGATCATGATCAGTGGCGATCTCGGCCGGGCCGCTGTCGAAGCTTCTGCTCAATATGGAATAGTCGTCGGGCATCCCGCCGATTTGAACTTTGGGAATTGTTTCGCCTATGCTTGTGCTAGGGGATATCGCGTGCCGCTCCTGTTCAAGGGCGATGATTTCACAAAGACGGATATCCGCTCTGCAACTCCGTCGACCTGATGGGTTCGGCGGAATTGCAGTCCTTGCAGGCTTTACGGTTCCCTCACCTGCATAACGCCAGAAGCTTGGGCAGCCTTGATGAACTTCCGGTCAAAAGTCACCAGGGCCTCGCAAGCGCCCAGAGAGCTCAGATGAAGAGCATCAGCGAAATCCATGCCGGCTTCTGTGCGATCCAGCGCTATTGCGATGTCTGCGGGGGATTCAACTGAAACCTGTTCGAGGCCGGCAAATCTACGAAGTGCGCGTGCGATTTCCGGAGCGCTGAAATCATAAACGCTGCGCAGAACCCATTCACTTTCCAGCATGACGGTCCGGCTGACATATATCTCGTTCTCATCGACGAGCTTGCGCGCTCTGGCGGATTGCTCCGGATGATCGCCGGTCAGATAGCGGACCAGGATATTCGTATCAATCGCGAGCATGGCGACGCCGGGCTTCGGCCAGAATGCCGGCTTCCATCTCTTCAAGAGATTTAGGTGCGCCTGTCACTGCCAAGCTGCCAAAGACCTCGCTTGCTTCGTATATTGCAAAAGTCGGCGCGGCTCGTAGCAAAACCCCATCCGGGGTCTCCTCGACGATCAGGCGTGTACCAGCTTCCCAGTGCCGTCCAGAGCGGATCGACTTCGGCAGGATCACCTGCCCCTTGGTAGAGACGATCGTCGTCAATTTATCATTCGGCAGCATGAAGGCACCTCTCGGTAAGACGAAAGTAAGATAATCTTTTCTTGGGCATTCCGCAAGAGTTCGTGTTTCAGATTGGGGTCAGAACAAGATTTGCATGAAATCGTACGCTAAGGCCGAACGGAACGGCAACCTCATGCAATCCGGAGAGCAGGGCCGGGTAGCCGCAATGGCCGGAAGCCCTCGGACATCTGATGCTCGGCGTCCCAGGAGTAGATACCGGTAAGATTGATGTGCTCCCAGCCGAGCGGGGAGACGTGCTTGAGGAGGCTGTCGGGCAGATTTCGTCCGCCTTGCCGGAGATGAGACACCGCACGGCTGAGATAGACCGTGTTCCAGTGGACAATAGCACTGACGACAAGATTGAGACCGGAAGCGCGGAAGGCCTGGCTCTCGAAGGAACGGTCGCGGATTTCCCCGCGCTCGTGGAAAAGACAGCCCGCTTGAGCTTATGAGCGGCCTCGCCCTTGTTGAGGCCCGCTTGACAGCGTCGGCGCAGCGCCGGGTTTGAATACCACTCGATCATGAACAGCGATCGCTCGATGCGACCGATTTCCCGCAGTGCCTTGGCCAATTGGCTCGGCTTCGGGGAGGCTGCGAGCTTCTTGAGGATTGTGGAGGGGGCGACGGAGCGGGTTATGATCGATGTCGCGAGGTGAAGGATATCGTCCCAGTTCTCGAGAATAACCGCTGTGTTGATCGGCGCACCGATGTGGTTGGCGAGTGCCGGATAGGCATCGGGTTTCTCGAAAGCATGGAATTTCCGGTCCTTCAGGTTGCGCAGTCGGGGGGCGAAACGCTTGCCGATCAAGGCAAACAGCGCGAAGACATGATCACTGGCGCCGCCTGTGTCTGTGAAGTGTTCCTCGATTTCGAGGATGGTGTCATGGTCGAACAGGCCGTCGAGCACATAGCTCGCCTCGCTCTCTGTCGGGCTGATCGGCAGGATGCTGAAATAACCGTATTGATCGGAAAGGTGGCTGTAGAATTTCGAGCCTGGCTCGCTGCCGTAATGGAGATTGATGTCGCTGCGCCTGGCTGCACGGTCGCTGGCCCGGAAGAATTGCCCGTCCGAGGATGCCGCGGTTCCATTTCCCCAGAGCTGAGCATGGGGATGCTGCGCATGCGCGTCGGTGATGCAGGCCTGTGCGGATCGGTAGGTGTCAGAGCGAGCGTGGAACATGCGCATCCAGCCGATCTGATGGGCGCTGATACCTTTTGAGGCTCCGGCCATGCGCTTCGGGCCGAGATTCGTTCCATCGGCGAGAACGCCCGCCAGCATGGCGGATATATTCTGCGGCGTGTCGCCCGTTCGGACATGGGTGAACTGATCGGCAAAACCGGTCCATTGGTGGACCTCGTGGAGAAGATCCGGGACCTCCACGAGCGGATACATGCCGATCAATTCCACATTCAGATCGTCGGCCGCGGCGGGAACCTCACCGGCGAGCGGCGTCACGATCAACGTTCCGGCTTCGAGCCGCACGCCTTCAAGCTTGCTATTGCGAGATCGCCAGGTGAGCCGCTTGAGGTTGAAGTCGAGGATCTGGTGCATTTCGGCGAGCCATGTCGTGCAATCCCCCTTAACGCCGAGACCGAGTTGTCCCGCTTCCTTCAGCGCGATGAACGCCGGTCGCGGCATGAGGTGCTCGCTGATTGGACGAAAAGAGCGGCTCCCTTCCACCCAGATGTCGGCAGAGTGAAGCCGCTCACGCAAGGCCGCGAGCGTGGCGATTTCATAGAGGCGACGATCACGCTTTGACTGCCCGAAGATCAGTTTGCGCTCCGTCGCACCCAGATGCGCGACCGGGACGCGATCGGGCAGCACGCGCCGCCCCTCCGCATAGAGCTGTTTCAGAACTTCAATGGCGGCAAGCAGCGGATCATGCCGCCGTGTCGAATGGAATGTGAAGGTCTGCAGGAAGGCTCCGGCATATTTGCGAACATTGGCATACTGCCCGGCTGCCAGCACCAGAGGCGCGGCTTCGTTGTCCCCCACCATGGCTTCAAGTTCGGGTTTCATGCGCAGAAGCCGGTGCCAGCCGACCGCGCGGTCGAGGGTCTCCAACGCATTTTCCTCCCGTTCGTTTGCGACCTGAAGCGCCGATATCGTATCGAGGAACAGCCGCAATGCCCTGGATGTCTCGGTTCTGGTATTCGCGTGGCGTTGTTTCTTGCGTGTATTCACCTGTGAGAACAGCCTGCCGATCAGCTTGACGAACATGGTCACGGCGTCGTCGGTAAGCTTCTGGCCGAGTTTGATGATCTGGGCGACAATTGTCGCGTGTCGGCGTCTGGCGCTGAAGTCGCCGGCAAGCCATGCTGGCGTCACGTCGCTTTCGCGGATCATCTGCTCCCATCGCCCGGACGGAACGCGCGCTTGCAGGTGCGGGTCGATACCGAGCGAGCGTAGAAAATTGATCCTGTCCGTCAACCCGGTCAGGTTTGTTGCCCCCGGCGCTTCCGCCGCCGATCGCAACCAGTGGAACCGCGTTTGACCAATCTCAGGATCAACACTCAGAAGCCCTTCGAGCACCTGCAGTTTTTCGGATGAAATGTCGGCAATCAACGCCATTTCCGCGCGTCGACGGGCGATAGACCGTGCAGCAAATCCAAGACGCTCCATGGTATCCGGAGCGGGCAGCAACACACGGCGGTCCCGTAATGTGTTCACAATGGCCTCGGCGATCGGACGCCCCTTGTCGGTTTCCGCCGCTGCTTCAACTGCCGCCTGCGTGGCGGCACGTCGATCCTGAGCCGTTGCTGACCGTTTTCCCAGATAGGAGAGCAGATGCGCGATATGTTCGCGCCGGGTTTCCTCTCGCAGGGCATAGAAAGCAAATTTGCCGGGATCGGCGTCAAGCTGCCCGGCGATGTAATTCAACATAGCCTGTGGCGGAATTTCGCCCGGCATCAATGTTCGTCCTGGGTGGCGCATCATGCAGAGCTGAACCGCGAAACCGAGTCGATTGTGTTTGCGGCGGCGAACTTCGACCTCCAGCCGATCCGCCGGTGAGAGAGTGTAATGCCGGATGAGGCTGTCCTCATCGACGGGCACCCCGAAGAGCTCTTCGCGCTCTACGGGGATGAGAAGCTTGCGACGCGCCATGTTTCATTCTCCCCGGCTTCAGACGGTTTCCATCAGGGATAGCGCCCTGTCCGAAACCGCTCGATTCCGGACTGAGGCAGAACGCCCTGTTCATAAGTTACCTTGACGGAATTATGGACATATGCAAAATTCTGGACGTCCTATTCGGACGGAATTTGCCCTCATGCCGTGCACCTTCGCCTATGTCCGCGTCTCCACGACCGGGCAAACCACCGAGAACCAGATACGGGAGATCGAGGCGGCGGGCTTTCACGTCGAACCGCGCCGGATCGTCACCGAGACGGTTTCCGGCAGCACCGCCATTGCACAGCGCCGGGGCTTTTCCCGGCTGATGGATCGGCTGGAAGCGGGTGATGTGCTGATAGTCACCAAGCTCGACCGCCTTGGCCGTGATGCGATTGACGTCAGTGCCACAGTCCGGACGCTCGCTGAAATAGGCGTGCGGGTCTACTGTCTTGCTCTTGGCGGCGCCGATCTCACCAGTTCGGCGGGCACGATGACCATGAACGTGCTCAACGCTGTCGCCCAATTCGAGCGTGATCTCCTGATCGAGCGCACCCAATCCGGCCTCAAGCGCGCCAGATTGGAAGGAAAAACGCTCGGCCGCCCCTCGACGCTCAGCAACAAGCAGAAGCAGGAGGTACAAGACGATCTCGTGGCAGGGATGAGTATTTCGGCCATCGCCCGGAAATTCGCGACCAGCCGCCAGACCATCATGCGCGTGCGGGATGAAGGCGTAGGCTCCGTCTCAACGCTGTCCCCTATCAGTCGTAGATCCCCGGCTTAGGCGGTCACGACCTCAAGGCCCGCCGCCTTCCATTCAGGGAACCCATCTTCAAGCCTGCGCACCTGGTAGCCTCTGGCGCGGAGGCTCGCGACCGCCTCGAAAGAGAGGACGCAGTAGGGGCCGCGGCAATAGGCCACGATCTCCCGCCCTTCGGGAAGCTCGGAGAGATGCCTGTCAAGCTCGTCGAGGGGGATGTTCAGCGCGCCTGGCAGATGGCCGAGCGCGAATTCCTGTCGCGGTCGCACATCGAGAAGGGTCACCAGCGAATCGCGCAGCGACGCCATGAGTTCGTCGCGGGTTACCGGGGCGAGGGCATCGCGCGCCTCGAAGTAATCCGCCATCGTCTGGCGAATCTCGGCTATATTGCGCTCGCCGACTGAGCCCAGCGCCTTGAGCAACGACACGACTTCCGCCCCGTTAGCCAGGCTGTAAAGGACGTGCTTGCCACGACGGGCCGTCTCGACGAGGCGCGCGCGCCTGAGGATTTGCAAATGCCGCGAGGCGTTCGCGAAGGAAAGCCCCGCGAGCACCGCGAGGTCCTCCACGCTGCGCGGCCCCTGCGCCATATGTTCCAGCAATTCGAGGCGGTGGGCATGACCGATGGCCTGACCGATCTCGGCGAGGCTGGCGTAGACCGCCTGTTTCGGTCCGAGGCTTGACATGCATCTCTCCATGACACAATCATTCAATATATCGATTGAATGAATCTATCCCATCTTGGGCAAGAGGAGCAAGTCCGTGGTTGCCAAGGTTCTCTTTATCCTCAACGATCCACCCTACGGCTCGGAACGCTGCTACAACGCGCTGCGCCTCGCGATCGCGCTCCCGAAGTCCGATCCTTCCGTCGAGATCGCCGTTTTTCTGATGGCCGACGCGGTTTCCGCGGCAAGGGCAGGACAGAGAACCCCGGATGGCTATTACAACATCGAGAAAATGCTGAAACGTGTCCTCGCCGGCAAGGGTGTGGTGCTTCTGTGCGGCACATGCATGGATGCGCGCGGCATTACAGAATCGGAAACGGTGCCCGGTACGCGCCGCTCCACCATGGATGAACTGGCCGCCGCCACGATGGCCGCCAACAAAGTGCTGGTGTTCTGATGTCGCGCGCCTCCATGTTCCGGCAGGTCTTCATCCTTGCCAGTGCGCAGGCCCTGTTCCAGACGGCCTCGGTTCTCGTGATGACCGTCGGCGGGCTCGCCGGCGGTCAGGTCGCACCCCGGCCGGAACTTGCGACCATGCCGATCGCGGCGATGTTCCTTGGCACGGCCGTTTTCACATTTCCCGCCTCGATGTGGATGACCCGCGTCGGTCGGCGGACCGGGTTCGTGGCTGGAGCCGCGCTCGGCATCCTTGGCGGCCTTATCGCGGCACTCGGTATCTGGACCGGTTCGCTTCTCCTTTTGTCCTCTGGCACCTTCATGGTCGGTGCCTATCAGGCCTTCGCACAGTTCTACCGTTTCGCGGCAAGCGAGGTCGCGGATGATGCCTTCCGGCCGCGGGCGATTTCGCTCGTCCTTGGCGGCGGTGTCGTTGCCGCGCTCGCCGGCCCCATGTTGGGTCGTCTCGGCGGCCCCCTGCTGGAGCCGCATTATGTCGGCTCGTTCCTGCTGCTCGCGCTGGTCTCGATGATCGGTGCTGGCATATTGCTTGGTTTGCAGGCCCCAAAGACGGGCACTGTCCATGAGCACACAGCGAATGGTCGATCGTGGCGCGAGATCGTCACGCAACCGACCTATCTGGTGGCGCTATTCGGTGCCGCGACCGGTTATGGCATCATGATCCTGGCAATGACGGCAACGCCGCTCGCCATGACGCATCACCACCACGATCTGCCGACCACTGCGAGTGTCATCCAGCTCCATGTGCTCGGCATGTTCCTGCCATCTTTCTTCACCGGTGCGCTGATCGCGCGGTTTGGTGTGCTGAACATCATGCTGGCCGGTGTTCTTTTCTTTGCCGGTCATGTCGCGATGGTGCTCACCGGAACCGGTTTTGTGTCCTTTGCGAGCGCTCTCGTCCTGCTCGGCGTCGGGTGGAACTTCCTCTATGTCGGAGGCACCACGCTCCTGACCGGCACCTATACGCCCGCCGAAAAAGGGCGCGCGCAGGCAACGAACGACATGTGCATCTTCATGGTCGGCCTTGTCTGCTCCCTGAGCGCTGGCGCCTTGTTGCAGATACTCGGCTGGCAGAATCTCAACTTGCTGCTTCTACCATGGATGGTTGCCGCCGCCCTCGCTCTCATCTGGCTGGGATGGACCCGGCACAGATTGAAGAAAACAGTTCCGGCCAGCGGATAACCGGATCAGCCAGACGAGCTTAACAAGAATGCTTGTCGTTCTACGTTAGCGTACGGTTTAGAGCAGCTCTTGTTCCGACCCCAGATTGGGCTCCAGTGGTATGATTGCTGTCCAGTCGCGCTGGCGCGAACGGAGCGAAGCGGAGCAGGCCCGGAGGCACCGCGTCGATCAAAGCGCTGTAGGTGCCGGAGGGCCTGTGGTCAGGAATTAGAGAGTTTCGCTTTCTCGGCCACAAAGGCCTCGAGCAGCGATTGCGCTGTGACACCCTGGCGTCGGCAGTAGATCATGAACTCGTCGCGGACGCGTTTGTCCGTCTTGAAGGTAACGTTCACGAGATTTGGCCTGTTCGATGACCCCCTGCTTTCAGGAATTGCGCCGCCCCGAGTGTCAGTTGCCGATGCTGCCGTGCTGGAGGCGATAGCAGGTTCCGCGAACTGCTGTCCCCCAGCTTCCGGCCTCGCCAATGCGGCGGCAGCGCCGGGATCGAACTGACCCGTTGCCTTCTTCTTTCTGAGCACGATCGGTGGGTCCTCATGCTGATCGTTCATGCTGCGGCTTCCTCTCCGTTCAGGAGCGAGATGATTTCGGTGAGAAGCCGTCGGGTGTTGGCTTTCGCGTTTTCGATCGGTCTCGTCAGGGGCCTTGCCTCGTAGAGGTTTCCGGCGGTGGCGACATTGGCAAAGGTCGGCCGCTCGGAAAGCGTTGTGTTGAGGCAGAGGAGTTTCTCGCGCCGGATCTTCTCCAGCGCGGCCGCGAAGGCCGGGCTTTTGCGGGAGAGTTCCGAGAGGGCGTTGATCACGATGCGATGGGGCACTGTTCCCGAGGATGCCTTGAGATAGCGGCAAAGCTCTGCGGCTTGGTCGACATCGAAGAGGTGTGGCCGGGCGGGGATCAGAACGAGATCCGCTTTTTGCAGTCCGGCGCCCAAGGCACCCTGCGCGGTTCCTTGCACATCGATCAGGACGACATCGGTTCCTCGGGATGCGGATAATGCCTGTGCGATCCTTCTCTGCTGGAGCATTGGGTTGTCGGCGATCACGGGTTCGACGCTGATCCCGTTCAGGGCGAAGCCCAGCTCTCTGGAGGTCTGGAACCAGCGGGACGCCGAGCCTTGCGGGTCGGCGTCGATGATTTTCACAGAATGACCTGTCGCCGCGAATTCGCAGGCGAGCAGGATCGTGGTCATGGATTTCCCCGAACCGCCTTTTGGAGAGGCGATCGCGATCACGCTGGGGAGGGTGGTTTCGTATGTCATCATGGGTCTCAACGATCACACGGCATCCCACGAAACCGGGAAGCCCTGAACATGTGAACCCTTGGAATCAGGTTGCTGGTTGTCTGTAAAGCCAGAAAGCCAGCTTGCTGGGAATATGGAATGCTGTTCTCCCGGAGGGAGTTCTGGGAGGAGATGGTTCTGTAAGTGAGATTGTCTTTTGTTCTTTGACAAGATACCGCATATTGGGTCAAATGCTCGGGCAAGTCGGAGCAAAGCTCCTCTTGGGTGGGCCGAGGCCGTCATGGGCATGTTCTCGAGGGTGATGTTCCTGCCTTGTGGAATGCCGCTGGGGCAGCGTTCGTCGGAGAGGCGGATGTCCACCTGGGTGACAATCTCCGGGGCAGGCAGGACGGATGTCGGGAGCGGATGGGTGCGGGACGGGATGACGAAGAAAAGCCGGCACCGGATTGATCTGGATGAGGCCGATCACGCGCTGCTGGTAATGGCGGCGGCACGGTTCGGCTTGACACGGTCGGAGCTGATGCGGCGGCTTGTCCGGGCGGCGCTCGATGTTGGTCCTGCCTTGTCGGAAGAGAACTCGCGGACGGTCGGCGCTTTGACATCGCAGGTCAGGATGGTCGGGCGAAACCTGATGCAGGTGCTGCATGCGATCCATTCGGGCCGTGCGGTTCATATCGCGGATGCTGAGCCGGTCTGGTCAGCCTTGCATGAGCGTGTTCGGGAGATGGACGAAGAGTTGACGGCGATGACGGTCGCTTACGGCGTTAGGCTTCGGGCATCCGCTGGCATGGCGGCGGGAGCATCCGGCGAATGAGCAGGGCGCTTCAGGGCTGGATTGATCTGATGCGTCAGGCGGGGGAGGCCGAGCGTGCGGCGCGGAGCCACCGGCGCTTGGCTGCGGCGCAGTGGTTCGATGACGCGGTGACGAGCCTGGCCGGTCGTATGGATGCTCCCGTTCGCTCCATGAGCGAGGTTGCACCGGACCATGCGCCGAGGGTTATTCCCGTTCCGGTGGCGCAGCGCGGAGTGCCGGGGTTTGCTGCTAAAGCTTCCCGCTCACTTCTTGAAGATGTTCCGCGCGGCAAGGCCGCGCGATCTCTTGGCGCGGGGGAGGGCGGGAATGTTGCTGCTTCCGTGGGTGGTGCTGTCGGGTCGAGCAAGGCGGCGATGCTGTCTGCGGGGTATCAGCCTGCGGTGATCAAGGTGATCTCCTATGCGCATGGCGTGACGCGGGCGACGGCCACGGCGCAGTATGTCCAGCGGGATGATGTGCAGCTGGAGACCCATGACGGCCGGGTGCTTGGGGATCATGAGGCAGTCTCGGCCGAGATGAAGCGTTGGGCGGAGGGTTTTGAGAACCGGCGCGAGAGCGCGGACGTGGTGACCGTTCGGATGGGTGTCGCAGGACTGGCGGATACACCTGATGATCGTGAACTTCTGAGCCGCGCGGTTGAAGCCGGGTTAGCCGGGCATCGCCACGCCTATCGCGTTGAGGTCGACGAGCGTGGTGCGATCACCGCTCGTGTTGTCACGGCTATGGCCGGCTGGACCTCAAACCCGGACCCCGGCGGTGATGCCCGCAAGACCGAGCGGTTCTCGCTTCGGGAGGCGAGGGGAGAGGTCCGGTTCAACGAGCGCTATGAGCGGGCGATCGGAGAACGGATTGCTGCTGCGACTGACCTTGCTGCGTCAGATATCGTTTTGAGGCCCGGCAAGGCCGGCCATGGCGTGGATGCCGTGGCGTATCGGCTGACCCAGCTTGTCGAGGCCGGCGGCGCTATCACGGACCGTGGCGGGCGGCTTGGGACAGAGCCGCAGGCGCGTAGCATGGCTCGTGCGTGGAAACCCGAGCTTCGTTCCTTCACCCCGCGCGATACCATGCACATGATCATTTCCGCGAAAGCGGGTGTTGATCTCGAAGCCTTCCGCGGCGCGGTTCGGGGCTTCCTGCAATCCGAGTTCTCCGATCACAAATTTGCCTTCGGTATCCATACGGATAAGGCAGAGGATGCCCGGCATATCCATGCCCACGCGATTGTCGCAGTGCGCGATGAGTTCGGCCAGAAGATCCATCCGGGTCCTTCGACCTTCAACGCCTGGCGTGAGCACTATGCGGTCCAGGCGCAGGCGCAGGGAATCAAGGTCGTCGCGACCAGCGCCGTGCAGCGCGCTTCATCCCAGAGCTATGGCGCGAAGGACAAGGCCATTGTCGCCACTGCCGATCGGCCTCGCCCCGGCCGGGAAGAGCGTGACAGGGTCTATGCCCGCGAGAATGCAAACCTCGTTGAGAATGCACGCAAGCGCATCGAGGTCGCCCGGACCAATCCTGTCCGCTTTGCTGTCACCGAGAAACAGCGCGCGATTGTCGGCGCGAGCCTCTCCGACTGGAAATCCCTTGCTCTCCAGCAGCCGCAGAACCAGACCATTCGCGAAACCGTCGTCCGTCTCTCGACCTCGGCGGAGGTCGGGGCCACCATCTACAAGTTCGAGTCAGCACAAGGAAAAGCCATGGCCATCACCTCCGAGAAAATGCGGGCGGATCTGCGTCTGATGAACCAGGACATGGCCAAGATTGGAGCAAACCTCACGGGTGAGGAGAAGGTGCGCTTCCTCGAGAACTCCGGCCGGGTTCTCCAGAACTTCGCTGTCCTCGCGGACTTCCAGCGCATGAAGGAGCAGGGCATCACGCATGTAACGCCCGAGCAGGTCCGGGCCCTCGCCGGCGCCTCAGCCGATCGCCTCATCGAGCGTGCGCGCGACACCGCGAAGATCGAGCAGCGCGAGGCGGGTGCCGCGCGTATCCTTGCCGAACGCGCTGAGGCTGCCGCTCTTCGTGATATCGGCGATACCTCGCTTGATCCTGCATCCAGGTCCCAATCCGATACTCACCGTCAGCTTGCTCGCGAGGCGCAAACGACCCCCGCCCGAGAAACCCGTGAGGCGCAGGAGGCGCGCCACGCCGCTGAAGCGCTTGCATCCTCGCCTACCAAAACCATTGATCCCAATCCCATGGAGAACTCCACCCGCGTCGATCACCTTCGCGAGGAGCAGTGCCGCACCATGGAAGAGTTCAAGCGCCAGGCCGAGGCCGAGGCCGCCAGCCAGAAGCCCAAAGGGCAGGGGCAGTGAAAACTGCAGCTATGCGAGACTATTGCAAAGCGCCGGGGGCTCAACCGGGCGCGCGTGGCCGTAGCCCGTAAACTGGCGTTGATCCTGCACCGCATGTGGGAGGATGGCGCCAACTATATCTGGGGTGCCCGCCAGGCCACCAAGCAATCCGCAGTCGAGCTCCAACCCAAATCTGCCTGACGCGCACCAACACCCGACTGCCAACGAGGCGTCCGGTCCGTTCCTATGGAGACGAGGGGGGTGCGCCGGAGCTCGAGTTGGCGCAGCCGCTTCATCTCGGAGGGCATCAGCCCGTTTCCGTGGACACCTTTGAAGTCATTTTCTGGAGTGTGCCATGCCTCGTTTCCGAAGTGCTTTTCCACCGGAGTTCCGGCGACAGATGGTGGAGTTGGCCCGGTCCGGCCGCACGGCCGAAGAACTGGCTCGCGAGTTTGAGCCGACAGCGCAATCCATCGCCAACTGGGTGAAGCAGGCCGAACGCGACGCCCCGGGAGCAAGTAGAGGCTTGGCGAAAGGACTACAACGAGCTACGACCTCATAGCGCGATCGGGAACAAGCCCCCGATAACGCTTGTCAATCGGTCATCGGCATGCAGCCCGCGATGACCCGATTACCCCCTGGAAGCGGCCAGCGAGCCGGTCCAACATCGGGGGTAGGCTCATTGAACCTGCTGAGCGCGCTGGAAAACTGGGCCAAAGTATAAATCTCAACCCCTACCTATGTCAGCCATATTCTTATTTTATATATTCCTTGATTTATCGAGTGGTGTTGGCAATGTTCTTCGGGTTTTTGATTCCAAAAAACAATCAGGGGTTGTTATGCCAAAGATTGATGTTGATCTTGATTGCATCGTTTTCTCTAATGCTACCGGAACGGATACATTCCAGGCGGCGATAAATCAGGCGATTACCACAAAAAAGCCACTTTACGTTGCGGGCGGCTCGTATTCGGTGAATAGCCTCACCATCAACAATAGCGTTAAAATTTATGCGACAAAGGGCTCCGTGACGCTTCAGTCGTCCGGCTCGAACGCCTTCTATCTGACGATCGAGGCCGGTGCCCGGATCGCGGATGTTTTTATCGAGGGTTTGCGCTTCGATGGCCAGAATGAGGCCTTTAGCGGCTCGCTGGTCCGCCCGGGGCTTATCCGCGCCCAGAATGTCGATCGATTGACGATCCAGGACTGCTTCTTCACCAACTCCCAGCGTGCGGGCATTGATCTTAATGGCTGTGCGGGCTTCATCAGCCGGAACGAGTTCGCCAATTGCCGTACCGGCATTTTTGCCAACAACTCGGTTGGCCTGACGATTGACGGCAACTACCTGCGCGACAGCAAGGACAACGGCATCATGGTCTGGCGCGATACCCAGGCCTTCGATGCCAGCGTGATCACCAACAACAGGGTCTACACCGTCGCCAATGACACCGGTGGCTCAGGACAGTTCGGCAACGGGATTTTTGTATTCCTCGCGAACAGCGTGACGGCCAGCGGCAACGCGATCATCAACTGCAATTACTCCGCGATCCGATACAGTTCGAGTTCGAACGCCATCATCAAGGGTAACCAGATCGAAAACAGCCGCGAGTGCGCGATCTTCGTCGAGGCGCCCGATGAAACCAAGCCGGCCTATGAAGGAGCCTGTATCGAGGGCAATACGATCTACAATGCTGGCGAGGGGATCAAGGTCGTCAATGCCAATCCGGGCAGCCGCCGCGCGACGGTCACCGGCAATGCCATCAGGAGTGTGACAACCAAGACATTCGATGAATGGGTCACACCGACCAAGAACGCCGCCGATCGCTACACACGGATCACCAATGCCTGCGCGGTTATCGGCAATGCGGACATCGTGGTCGCGAACAATGTCATCGAGGCCTGCTCGCTTGCCGGCGTCGTGCTCGACATCCGCGGATCGTGGAACTCGCAGACCGGCACGGTCAGAGACCAGAACACGGTATCGGGCATGGCGCGCGATAATATCATCAAGGATTGCCCGATCGGGATCGGATACAATGACTATGACGCGCGCGGCTTCATCGACATCACCGACAATATCCTCTCGGGGGCGACGAACGCATCGGTGACCCTCGTCAATGTGACAAACCTGCCGGGGGTTCCCGGCCAGCCCAACAATGGGTTCGGCCCCTACGCCCGCGAACCCGGCGCTCCGGATGTCGGCGCAAATAATGACCCCATAACAGATAGGTGGTCTGTTACACGCAATAAGCTAATCCCTAAAACCATCTGACATGGCGCCATCCTTGCAGCGCTTCCGACAACAATCCGGGAGCGTATTGTAATGGATCAGCCAAAGCGGAAAGAATTCCATTCTGGGTCGATCAGGCTTCGATCTGCTCTGAAATCGCGCGTTAGCGCAGCGGAGTCTTCACCCCTGGTGCTTGATCTCGACGGCACGCTGCTCAAGACAGATCTGCTTGTAGAAGGGATCATCGCGCTTGTCCGGCGCAACATCATGATGTTGCTGCCGGTGCTACTTTGGCTGATGCAAGGCAGGGCGGTGCTGAAGCGCAAGATCGCCGAGCGCCAGGGACTCGATATAGCTACATTGCCGTTCAATCGCGAGATTGTCGCTTTTGCAGAGGCGGAAAAGGCCAAAGGCCGATTGATCGTCCTCGCGACGGCCGCAGATGAACTGCTCGCCCGCCGCATCGCTCAGCATCTGGCCTTTGTCGACCGCGTGATCGCTAGCGATGGCCGGACAAATCTAAAGGGAGATGCCAAGGCCGCGCGGCTAGCCGAGCTTTATCCGGAAGGCTTCACCTATGCGGGCGACAGTGCCGCCGACCTGCCGGTCTGGCGTGAAGCGGCTCACATCGTTCTTGTTGGCGTCAGTTCGACCGTACGACGTCAAGCGGAGAAGATCGGCCGGCCAATCACTGTCTTTGAGCGAAACTCGGCCATCCGGGCCATGATCAAAGGTCTTCGCCTTCATCAATGGACGAAGAACCTTCTGATCTTCCTGCCTCTGGTGCTTGGCGGCAAGGCGCAGCAGTCGGAGGCTTGGCTTGCCGCTGGAGCTGCCTTCCTGACACTGGGTCTAATCGCCTCCGCGACCTATCTCGTTAATGATCTGTGGGATCTCCCGCACGACCGGGGGCATTGGTCGAAGCGGAACCGACCGCTCGCGAGTGGCGATCTGTCGATTCCGGCCGCGTTGGCCGTAATTGTGCTGAGCCTTTTTGCCGGATTCACGCTTGCTGCGAACCTTGGCTTGCCGGCTCTTCTGGCCGTTTCGACCTATACCGCTGTAACGCTCGCCTATTCCCTTTCGCTCAAGCGGGTTCCGATCCTGGATGCGGCAACGCTCGGGGGGCTTTTCACCTTGCGCCTTGTTCTCGGAATCGCGGCGGTCGGGGTCGCCTGGTCGCCCTGGCTGCTTACCTTCTCGATGTTCCTCTTTACCTCTCTCTCGTTCGCGAAGCGGCAGGTCGAGATGCGCGGCGCCGTCCGCGCTGGAAAAGCCGGCCGGATCGCCGGTCGCGGCTACGAGAGCGCGGATGAACCCATCGTCACCACGTTCGGCATCGCCGCTGGCGTTGCGAGCGTGGTGATCTTCATCCTCTATCTCTCCAACGAGGCATTCCGGAACGCCTCGTTGGCAGCGCCGCTTTTGCTTTGGGTCTTTCCACCCGTGCTGATGCTCTGGATCGGCCGTATCTGGATTCTTGCCGGCCGGGATGCCCTCAACGACGATCCCATCGCCTTCGCGGTCAAGGATGGGCCCAGCCTCTTAATGGGCACCGTTTCTGGCCTCGCCTTCCTTCTCGCCGCGACCGGGTTGCCGGCGGGATTGCTGACGTGACCTCACCCATCCTGCGCTTCCTTCTAGCCGGCGGCCTTGCCGCTGCCATCAACTGGTTGGCCCGGATCGCCCTTTCGGCCGCCCTGCCGTTTGCCGTCGCCATCGCCGTCGCTTATCTCATCGGCATGGGCGTAGGGTTCGTTCTCTACCGACACTTCGTTTTCGATGGGACGAGGGGAACACCTGGGCGGCAGGTTCCTGCTTTCCTTCTGGTGAATGGTCTTGGCGCTGCAATCGTCCTGGCTTCAGCGATTGGGCTTGACGGTCTGCTGGCCGCGGTGGCTCCAGCAATCCGGCTTGGTATTCGTGAAGCATTTGCTCACGGCGCGGCCATTGCTGTCGGTGCCGTATTCAATTACCTCGGCCATAAGTTTGTGACCTTCGCATCGGTAAAGTCACTCCCGAAACTCACAGCCGGTAGAATGCCAGTAGGACGGTAATCGCCGTGTTCATCACCACGCCGGCGGTCACCAACAGCGGAAGTGCTGCGAAAGCTTGGGGTCTTTCGCCGCGCATCATCAGGACCAGCAGGATCGGAAGCCAGTCCAATGTGTAGCGTTGGGCGTTGATCTGGTCCGCGCCATTGGAATGATAAAAGAGCGTGATGCCCGCGATTAGCGCGATCACCGTCGCGCCAGCAAGAAAAACACGGTCCAGGCGGGCATAGAACGCGAGAAGCAGCCACGGGCTTGAGATCAGAAGCGCGACTCCGGCCTTGTCAAATCCGGAGAGCTTCACGAGATGCGGGGCGCCGAACTCGAAATGGGGTCCCTGCAAAAAAAGATAGATCACATTGAAGATCAGATAGTCCCTTGAGAATAACCCGATATCCGATATCCGCTTGCCGATGAAACTCTCTATACCGGGGTTGTGAATGTAGCTGTAGCCCGTATCCAGCGGATGGCCGAACCGAGCCCAGTTATAGATAAAAATAAGCGCCAGTGCTGCTAGAACGGGCACAGCCGCCAGGGAAACGGGCTTCCAGAGCCGCCGAGCGGTTGCAACGAGACTTTCCTCTGATCGAAGAACTAATGCCAGCAGGAACAGCGGGTAGAAGATCGACATCTGCCGGCACAAGAACGCAAGCGCGACAAAGAAAGCCGCCAACGGCAGCGAGCTGCGGCATACCACCGCCCAGAGCGAGAGGCTCGCCATGAGAAAGCCGACCGCCTGCGCAAAGAACCAGACCCCGTCAGCTCTCAGAGTGACCTGATAAAGCGGGCTCGCGAAGGCAAGCGCCAACAGAATCCACAGCCTGTCGACCCGCTCTGCTCCGAGAGAGCGGAGAATATGACTCCAGATCAAAAGGCTGAGCGCGCCCGCGCCCAATCCCAGAAAGACAAATCCTTTGAAGGCAGCAAACCCGACGAATGCCACGAACGGCAGCGCAACCAGCGCCGGAAACGGCGGAAAGATAATGTAGGTTCGGCCGGCGAAGACCGCGCAATCGATCTCGGGACAACGCTCCACCCAGAGCCTGCCCTGCAACAGTGCTTCGGCCAGCGCGCCATAGGAATTAGTGCCCGGCACCTCCCGTAGCAGTCCGCGCGAGACGAGAATAGCCAGCAGCACGAGCGCCGAAAAACCGGCGAGCCATACGAGGAGTCTCTCACGTCGCAGTGCCACCACGGATAGGTTCCTTTCCAAACATCTCCCTCTACATCCACCGGAAGAGAAGAATTCAAGACACCGGGCCAGTCCTCAAGAGAGAGCAAACCGGCGGACACGGTCACGCAACTGCCCAACCCTTTGATCAACAATCGCCATCATCAAGATTGAGAATGCGATGCTCACCCCGACGCCCAATATGAGGGAGGCGTAGCTGTTCTTGGGTGTTGCCATCAGCATAATCATAAGTGTGACCTCATGATAAAGATAAAGCGGATATGTAACCTCGCCAGTTTTCTTGTCCAAAACTCGCAATGCTGGAATATCAGCTCTGCTGAGGACGATAAACGTGGCAAGCAAGGCAAAGAATAAATATATATCGTGCCTTCCTGGACCGACAGTCTGGATGAGCCTCAGATAATTCACATCCTGAATGAGGTAGAGAATTATACCAAAAGCTGCGGATGCTAATAACAGAAGCGCGCGTCTTGAACCTTCAACGTAATAAAATAATGCGCCGCCGAATACAAAGAACGGCAAGAATCCCAGCATCGCTGGTACTTTTCCGATCACGGAAAGAAGGAAAAGCGGGGTAATTGCAACACACATGAACAGTAGAACGAAAGAGATGGAAAATTTACCGGGCAAGGATTTTGTGATTATTACGGAACCGAACATCACCATATAAAACGCTAACTCCACCCTCACCGCCCATACGATCTCAAGAAACTGGTATGTCGAAAAGCGATCTGCTCCTGGCAACAGCAGGAATAGGTTTGCTGCTAAATTTTTGAAAGACAAGACCTCGCTGACGGAAGGAAGTGGCGCCTCCCACAACCTGAAGCCATACCCATTGAAAAAAGCAAGATGCACCAGAATCGCCAGGATGACAGCAATCACGAAATGCGGAACGATTCTCAGTAGACGATTGATCAGAAAATCCACTGGTCTTCTTGAGTAAATCTGCTCCACAGCTTCGACAATGATGAAGCCAGACATGACAAAAAAGACAAGAACCGCCACGCTACCCATCGGAAGCCAGCCCAATGTCTCTTTAAGATATACCGGTGAAAAATTGGCGATATAGTGCTGAGCCATGACAAGTAGCGCCAACACAAACCGGAAAGTTCCAAAATACCTGTATTTTAGCATTCTAGTGTCTTTACACTCCAGATATGTACCTGTGTTCAGCCGCTAAATCCACTGGGAAGCCACCCTCCCGTTTCCGAGCCTCCATAGCTCACGGTATCCAGCGAGGGAGCTGAGGGGTACAAGTTACCTCCTCCCGGTCCGCCCTTCATCGTTGAAAGGCCAACCTGGTTCTTCAAAATACACAAGTAGGCCACGACATTTGGCAACTCCGCCGCCATCTCCTGAAACAACGGATTATTCACGGCATCGATATACTCCGCTGACAGCGCTATTCCAGGTAGGCCGCTGGCGTCTTCCCAAACCGCGCCAAACTGCTGCAGTGTATCAAAAAGTAGATAGAACCCACGACTTTTGCCAGCAGGGCGACTTAAACTGTTTGGAATCCCGATCGTAGCGCCGCCAGGACATTGTCCGGTATATCCCCCGCTTGGCGCATAACCGTCGACGGCGGCCAAGGGCCACATAATCGAAGGGAAGCCTGTTGTGGGAGAAAACTTGGTCGTATCAGTGTGATCCGTCCATGCTAAGTTCCAGTATAGCTGCGACTGTCCGCCGATCCATCGGAGCATATTAGGGATAACGAAGCTCGGATCAGCTGCGGCTTGAGCCAAGTGCCAATTCCGAATAACTCCAATCCCGGCGTTCTTGCCCGGTTGACCAGTTATCCGATCTGTCCCGACGATACCGTATGCATTATCAACCTGTACATCTGTGCAGGTAATTGTTGTTGTGCTGTTTGAAACTCCGCCATTGATCGCGTTGTTTATCTGAGCCTGAAAGCAACTCACCATCAGTGGCGCCTTGCTTAGGTCAAAGAAATTCATATGAGCGTCATCGCCAACGGCGGGCTTAGCCCCTATTGGAACGTGAAATTGAATACTCGTCACTCCGTCGGTGATGGTAACAAGTTTTCCGGAAGCATCACTTATATATATTGGCTGCCCCCAATTGTTGCCAGAGTTGATTGACGTTCCTTTGTACACAGGGATATTGTTATCTAATTGCCTTAGAGATACAATTGCTGGATTGGAAGGGTTTTCCTCCCAGATGGCACCTGCTTGCAGGGGCCGCTTGAAGAAACTGTCATCTTTCCCCGGAGCGTCAGTATAGGAAATCGGGGCGTCATCCCAAGCTGGAATTTCAATATGAGCCTGAAGGTAGGCACTGAGGAATGGATTCAAGGTCACTCTATCTCCGTTCAGCGTGACCATGCCGCCTGCGTGGATCGTATTGAATACAACATGATACGGACCCTGCATCGCGGCAAAGGATGCCCCGCCTATACCAGCCGATGGGTCGGCCGCCGCATTGTTGTTCCAGTTTGCTCCGCCAGCGCGCATCTCGGGCGTTGAGAACCATATCTTTTTTGTCGTGAAGTTCACGACGCATGAAACCACGCTACCATTCGCACTCTCCACGGAGCCAGACGTAATTGCTGCACCGTTGAAGTAGATGGACTGTGGCACCTGTCCCCCCGACTCTTGAGCAACATAAAACCCGATGGAGGTTTGATCGCTTCCTAAACCACCAGATGTGAGGTTGAATTGGGGATTGCCCAAACCTATTGCCCAGGTCTGGGAAACGCTGTTAATTGTTGCTTGGAAAGCGACCAAGCCAGAACCTGCCCATCGCGAGAGCGTAGATCGGATACTCGCCGATCCACCGGTCGATTGCGCTTGGTTTTTCAGAACATTGCCCGCAGGCCCGATGGAGATCGTTCCGCTACGATCATTGGGGTGAAACGCGAGGCGTATCTTTGCTTTCGCTTGAGGTGCGGGGCCATCTGTTTTCGGGACAATCTTGTTTCTAGTTATTGAGCTTCTATCTGTTATGGGGTCATTATTTGCGCCGACATCCGGAGCGCCGGGTTCGCGGGCGTAGGGGCCGAACCCATTGTTGGGCTGGCCGGGAACCCCCGGCAGGTTTGT
>Ga0209794_1000322_pt1 | contig 87486 bp, 67 predicted proteins | sample EBPBio232013_DNA_FD_185869 | JGI IMG/M metagenome (GOLD analysis project Ga0209794, IMG submission 185869) | Wastewater treatment Type I Accumulibacter community from EBPR Bioreactor in Madison, WI, USA - Reactor 1_5/23/2013_ DNA (SPAdes)... | ecosystem: Engineered > Bioreactor > EBPR >...
TAGTGCAGAACAGCCGTTGCCAGCATCGTCGCCCACGATACCCTGCAAATTATCGGATGTGCCGAAACATCCATTCAACCTGACACAACTACCGGCACAAGATTTAACCATTCAAGTGGAGAAAATTCGCTTTCCCGATACCTATCCCGTGCAGTTGCAGGCAAAACAGGCTGTTAAATGGCCTATTTATGGCTTTAGCGACTTGCTGAACAATGTGGTCTGCCAAGCGGTTTTTGAAGACCGGCAGGGCTTTTTGTGGATTGGCAGCGACAATGGACTGTATCGTTGGGATGGCACCGAATTGCAACATTGGATAGGCGCCGACCTGGTAAAAAAATGTGTCGGCATTTACCAGACAAAAGCGGGACTCATCGCCATTGGTACCGTCGGCAATGGTTTGTTTATCATCGATCCGTTGAAAATGACGATGCTCAGGTTGACCAATAAAAACGGCTTATTCAATAGTAATATCGCGAAAATCACTGAAGACCGCCAGGGACGTATATGGACTTCTACCACGCCGACAGATACGGGCGGTCTCAACATCATCGACATGCAGCAGCAACGGTGTTACTACATGCGCAGCACCAGTGTCGGTTTGAGTCCCCAGACTTTTTTTGGCGATATTATTTGCGACAAAGAGGGGGCAATGGTAACAGTGGCTTCGCCCGGCGGGATACTATATATCAATCCGCAAAAGACCAGCTATCAGTTGTTGAATAATATACCCGGCAAATCAGCCGTTACCGATACCATGAGTTTGATTAGCCTTGTTGCAGACGAAAACAACGGCTACTGGGCAGGATCTGTTTTTGGCCCTTTTGCTTACTGGTCGCCATCCAAAGACAGCCTTCAATTATTTGGCCAAAAACAGGGAATAAGTAGCGGCTATTCATTGACCATCCTGAAAGACAGTCGCGGCAGAATTTGGCGGGGCTTTTCCAACGGTAATGGGTACTCATCGAGAGGTCTCTTGGTGATTGATCCTAAAAAACAAACCCGAGACAGCCTGGATCTTTCCGAAGGATTGAATAGCATTTTCATAAACAGTATGATTGAAGACCGATATGGTCAGGTTTGGATTGCCTCGTCGAAAGGAGTCAACATGTTGCCGAATGCAGAAAACAATTTTAAACATATTGGCGAATTGCCATTAAGCTGTTTACTGGAAGACCATCAACAGAAAATCTGGATGGGCTCCCTCAACCAGGGATTGCGATGGCTTGATCCAAGCAATAACCAACAAAAAACAATCAATACCCGGAACAACCAGATACAGTTTATCAGAGAAGTAAATGGAGAAATTTGGGTTTCGACAGAAACGGGTTTCGATGTTATTCCGGCCGACCGATCGCATATCCAGTACCTAGCGTCTACGCCAGGAAATAAATCGGCGCTGTCGTTGTTGGCAACCGCTTTGCCAAACAACGAAGTATTGACAGGTGGCTACCCCAATACCGGACTTGACATCATTTCGAGCGACAGAAAAAGAGTAAAACGAATCAGAAAAGAACAAGGTCTTACTGATTCTACTGTTTTAGAGATCAAGAAAACCAGCCATGGCAGTTATATAACTTATTCAAATAACAATGGCCTGGGGTTGATCGATCCCGACCTGAAATCAATTCGTTACCTCGAAGGCTTTCCTAAACTAAAAGCAAAGAACAGTGACGCATTGCTGTATGTTGACCTGAATGATCGTATTTGGCTGGCCGGCTCTTCTTTTGGGCTTTACTGCATATCACCCGCCGGCGACAGCCTTTGGCAATTCAACACCAAAAAAACCTTGCCCGACGAAACAATTCTTTCATTAATAGGCAATAAAACCGGCGTTTATGTTGGCACCAAGACCGGCTTGACCAGGATACTGCCACCGTATATAACAGGCGCTAAGGCCTGGCAATTTCGCAGCATCGACGGAAAAGCTGGCTTCAGTAAACAAGCCCTCTCCTATGCTTCTGACATGCTTAGTTCTACCGGCGAATACTGGCAAGGCGATATCGGCGTTGCCCTATTTACCAAACCGGAAATTATTTTAGGACTCAATGATTCAGGGCGCACCATCATTACAAGAGTGAGCATGTTCAACAACGATATTGGCAATTTAGACAGCGCCCGCTATCGCGACAACAAAGAGGTGATTTTTGCGCTTCCGGCCAGCAATCAATTTGCCCGCGAAAAGAACTACCTGCAATTCAGTTTTACCCGACTGGGATTAACGCAAAAAGGCAACACGAAATTCAGTCACTTTTTATCGGGAGTTGACAGTGCCTGGAGCCTGCCATCAACCCAAACGGATTCACGATACTATCCCGATTTGTCTCCTGGAAAATACGTGTTCAATGTGGTTTCGTCCACCAATGGCGACTGGTCGCCAGTGGAATCATATGCATTCACCATCTTACCCTATTGGTATAAAACCTGGTGGGCCTTTCTGCTTTTTGCCGCATTAACGGGTTTGTTGATATGGCAAGGGTATATTTTCATACACAACCGGCAGTTAACAAAAGAAAATCTTCGCCTGGAAACAACCGTAAAAAAAAGAACAGAGGCCTTGGAACAGTCGCTCGCTCATTTGCGACAAACCCAACAGCAGTTGATACAGGCAGAAAAAATGGCTTCGCTGGGTGAACTTACTGCCGGCATCGCCCACGAAATACAAAACCCTTTAAACTTTGTCAACAACTTTTCAGAGATCAACAAAGAGTTGCTGACTGAACTGAAAGAAGCCATCGACAAAGGGAACAATGATGAGATTGCAGCGATCACCAACGATCTCTTTGACAACGAAGAAAAAATCAATCAGCATGGCAAAAGAGCGGAGTCGATCGTAAAAGGCATGTTACAACATTCGCAAAAGAATACTGGTGAAAAAACAGCTACCGACATCAACAAACTGGCCGATGAATATCTGCAGCTATCGTATCATGGCATAAGAGCAAAAGACAAGTCATTTTCGGCCCGCGTACAGACCCAATTTGACCATTCGATAGACAAGGTGCACATCGTTGCCCAAGATGTAGGAAGAGTGCTGTTGAACCTATACAACAATGCTTTTTATGCGGTGAATGAAAAGACAAAACAGCAACTGCCGGGGTATGAACCAACTGTTAGTGTCAGTACAAAAAAACTGGCCGACAAAATTGAAATTCGCATCCGCGACAATGCGAACGGCATCCCGCCACATGTGATTGACAAAATATTTCAACCATTCTTTACCACCAAACCAACCGGGCAGGGTACCGGCCTCGGTTTGTCCATTAGTTATGATATCATCACAAAAGTACATGGCGGCTCTATCCAGGCTGTGTCAGAACCGGGCTCCTTTACGGAGTTCATTATCGGCTTGCCAACTGTTTAGTCGGCCACCTGAATGGCTGTTTGGTCACCGTTTAGCATTTCAATCAAATTCGCAATGAGGCCGGTCCAACCGGTTTGGTGCGAAGCACCCAGCCCCATTCCATTATCGCCGTTGAAATATTCAAACAACCGGTTGTATTGGTAGAAATTTGGATCTGATTGTAACAGGGATTGTTCACCAGCCACCGGTAACAACCCATTTTTGTTGGGCAAATAAATGCTCAACAATCTTTTGGCCAGTTCGGTGCCAACATCTTTTAGCGATAAATAATTACCAGACGCAGTGGGATATTCAACGGTAAAGTCGTCGCTGTAATAGAAATGAAATTTTCGCAGGCTTTCGATTATCAGGAAGTTCATCGGCATCCAGATGGGTCCACGCCAGTTCGAATTACCGCCATACATAAAACTATCGCTTTCTGCGGGCAGGTATTTCACTTCCAGGTCAGTACCGTCAAAATGCATACGGAATGGATATTCGTCGTAGATTTTCGACAATGACCGAATGCCGTAGTCGCTTAAAAATTCCGTTTCGTCCAGCATACGGGCCAGTAACTTTTTCATGCGGTGTCCCCGCAACAAACTCAGGAGATGCTTCTCGTCCTTGCCGGTTTCATTCCAACGCGAAACCAGGCTCGCCAGGTCGGGCCGGTGGCGCAGGAACCAGTCCATGCGACCAGCGAATTCGGGGTGTTTGTCGAGCGTTTCTTTGGTAATCACTTCAACCGCAAATAAGGGTATGATGCCGACCATGCTTCGCAATTTCATTTTCTCGATGCTACCATCGGGCAAACGGAACTGGTCGTAGAAGAATTGGTCTTCTTCATCCCACAAACCACTATTGTCTTTTCCCATAAAAGCCATGGCGCCGGCGATGTATAAGAAATGTTCAAAAAACTTGGTAGCCATGCCGAGATAGGATTTATTATAGTCGGCCAATTCCAATGAAATATGCAACATATTCAGTGCATACACGGCCATCCAACTGGTGGCATCGGCCTGTTCAATCGAATAGCCACTGGGCAGGGTTGTACTGCGATCGAACACGCTAATATTATCCAGGCCGAGAAAGCCCCCTTCAAAAACATTGCTGTTGTTGCGGTCTTTTCGGTTCACCCACCAGGTAAAATTGATCACCAGTTTATGAAAGACGGTTTCCAGGAAAGCATAATCCTTGACCCCTTTTTGTCGCGCATCCAGTTTGTACACCCTGAATACAGCGCCTGCATGCACCGGCGGATTGGCATCTTGAAAAGACCATTCATATGCCGGCAACTCACCCGCCGGATTCATATACCATTCTTGCGTGAGCAACAATAATTGCGCTTTCGCAAAATCTGGATCCACCAGCGCCAGCGTTACGCAATGAAAGGCAAGATCCCAGGCGGCGTACCAGGGAAACTCCCATTTGTCGGGTACGGAAATCACATCGTCGTTGTAAACATGCGTCCAGTGAGCATTTCGGCCATGCTTTCTACTTTCGGGTGGCGGCGGGAACGCGGGATCACCATCCAGCCACTGCTGCACTTTATACGAATAGAATTGTTTGTTCCACAACATGCCGGCAATGGCCTGTCGGTGTAAAGATTTTTGCGTGCTGTCTTTGATCAAGGTCTGCTGTTGGTCGAAGAAATCGTCGGCCTCTTTGACTCTCTGTGCAAACAGCGTGTCAAAGCCATCAAAGGGTCGGTGTTGCTGCTGACGGCAAAGCCTCAAACGAAATGTAGTTGAACCGCCAGGCTGTATCACCAACTCTTTTACACAGGCTGCCTTGGTGCCTGTACAAGATGTATTTACAGATGAACTTCCGTGAATGATATAATCGTTGATCCCATCTTTCGGATAGGGAGAACCGTTAGCGACCCCGTACAGGCGACTGTTGTTCGACTCGTTTTCACAAAAAACCATTTGATCGGCACCCTCTACATAGAGCCATTGCATTTCCAGTTCATCATGTTGAATATGTATGGCATTGCCGTTTTGCTTCAATTGCGGCTTATACGGATGCCGGCCCCAAGACCAGGTATTCCGAAACCAGATCGTCGGCAGCGCTACCAGGCTGGCTGCATGCGTTGACCGGTTGACCACTTCCAAACGAATCAAAATATCCTCCTTATCGGCCTTGGCATAGTCTATGAAACAGTCGAAGTATTCGCCATTGTCAAAAACACCAGTATCGATGAGCTCAAATTCGGGGTCTTGTTTACCCCGACGGGCATTTTCATCCACTAACAGTTGATAGGGAAATGCATGCATCGGGTATTTATACAACATTTTCATGTAAGAATGTGTAGGTAGTGCGTCGAGGTAATAATACATCTCCTTTACATCCTCACCATGATTGCCTTCAGCATTTGACAAACCGAAGTATCGCTCTTTGATAATCGGGTCTCTTTTATTCCAAAAGGCCCAACCAAAACAAAGTAATTGGCTATCATCGCAAATGCCGCCAATCGCTTCCTCGCCCCAGCGCCATGCATAACTACGCGCCATATCGTGGGTAGTGTATTGCCAGGCATTGCCATCGGCACTATAGTCTTCACGCACCGTGCCCCACTCACGGTCAGACACATACGAACCCCACTTTTTCCAGGCTGGATCTTTTAGTCTTTCTGTTTCATTTATCATGTGCTGGTATGTTCTTTTATTCTTTCTTTAAGACTTATCGTCGCAATTTTTAATGAAATTTAACGTCTTTTGCATCATGAATTGTAAGGCTCACCTCATATCGAAAATTGTTTCCATCGCCCTCGTCTCTGTTCTACTCTTGTTTGCACAAATAATACAGGCGCAAGACAGTACGGTGACCAAGGCGCCGGTTAAAGTATATGGCAAAGTAGCCGATCAACAAACAGGCAAACCAATTGAGTCGGCCACTATTGAAATTACAACAATCAACGGCAATGATAGCACCACCGCTTTTGTGGTGACCGATAAAGAAGGAAATTTCAGCATTCAGTTGCCCCAACACCAGCGTGTTCGTTTCGCCATTACAGCGGTTGGTTTTGAACGACAGGAAGGCCGGGTATCACCCGAACAGATGGGGCAGGATTTTAATGCCGGAAAAATATTAATGATCACCGATCCAGCCAACCTGGCAAGCGTGGTAGTGACGGCAAAGAAACCGATGATGACGCTTGCCGTTGATCGACGCATATTTAATGCAGATGCCGCTGTTACAGCCAAAGGCGGCAATGCGGTCGACATCATGAAAAACATTCCATCGCTGTCGGTGGATGTTAATGGTTCGGTGCAATTGCGCAACAGTTCGCCGCAAATACTGGTGGATGGTCGACCCACCATTCTTACCCTCGAACAAATTCCGGCCGATGATGTAGATCGCGTGGAAGTGATTACCAATCCTTCCTCTAAATACGATGCCGGCAGTACGGGTGGTATCATCAATATTATCATGAAGAAAAACCGGAAAGCCGGTTTGAACGGCATGGTAAGCGCTGGTATCGGCACACCCAAATTACTCAATGGCAATCTAAGCTTGAACTATCGCCAGGGCAAAGTGAATTTCTTTGTTAGCGGCAATTTTAACAAGCGAGGCGGCCTGGCCAAAGAAGAAGCCTATCGGCAAAACAAAACCAACGGAACCATTACCGACTATTTCAACCAGGTTAGTGAAACGGAACGCGATCGCCGTTTTATGTCGATTCGCTTTGGGGCAGACTATTTTATCAATGACAAAAACACCTTGTCACTTACCCAGGGCTTTGTAGATGGTCGCTTCGGCGACGTACAAACCCAGAACCAACAATACCTCGATGTCAATGGCAACCTGACCCATACTGGATACCGCCGCAGTACCGACAATGACTTTTTCAATCGTGCCAATACACAATTAAACTACCGCAAAACCTATGAAAAATCAGGCAAGGAATGGACGGCCGATTTGACATATAACGGTGGCAACAATGGCGGTGATGGCCATATCGGCAGCCAGTTGTACAAGCTTTCAGGAGATCCCGATGGGGCTGCCAGCAGCGTTGTCAGTAATTCTACAGGAAACGGCCGGCAGATTACTTTTCAAACAGACTATTCAAATCCACTAACTGAAAAAAGCAAACTGGAACTGGGCGCGCGCAGTTACCACAATTTCTCAAAAGACAAACTCGATGTCTTTGCGATAGATGAAAATGGCACGGCCAGCAAACTATCACTCAGTAACAATTACAAGTACCGCGAAATGGTGAATGCCGTTTATGGCAACTATGCCAACTCGATAGGCAAACTCAAGTACCAGGGCGGGTTGCGTATTGAACAGTCCAGCTTTAAGGGCGAATTGATAGACAGTGCGCGGAAGTTTGGCTATGACTATCCGTCGGGCGGAAAAAATACCTGGAATGCGGTGTTCCCCACTTTGTTCCTGACCTATGAATTGGGCGATGGCAACGATATCCAGGTAAACTTTGCCAGAAGAATCAACCGTCCGAACTTTTGGGCAATCAACCCATATGTAGACATCAGTGACCCGATGAATATCAGGCGTGGCAACCCTGCCCTTCAACCGGAGTTCACCAATTCCTTTGAATTGAATTACAACAAACAATACGAAAGCGGCAACTTTTTGCTGTCAACCTATTACCGGAACAATACAGCCGATATTACCAGCTACAGCGACACCATCAGCCAGCAGGAATTACAAAACCTGGGCAATGCATCCATTTCGCCCAACGCCATCTTGACAACCTTTATCAATGCCGATCGAACCAATCGAATGGGGGCAGAAATTACCTGGCTGCAACGCATCGGCAAAAGTTTCGACTTCACTCCCAATTTCAATGCGCAATACCGTGATGTAAAAGCAGTGGTCAACGATATCAACCTCAACAATTATGGATTCAACTGGAGCAGCAAAATAATGATGAATTACAAGTTGCTAACACCCAGCTCGCCGATCACCAATAATCTTTCGTTTCAATTGTCGGGACAATATGAGTCGCCCCGCGTGATGCCGCAAGGAAAGCAAAAAGAACAATATGGTTTTGATTTTGCCATTCGGAAGGACTTCCTGAAAAACAAGGCCGGCACCATTGTTTTCAACATCAACGATGTATTGAATTCCCGCAAATTCGGCAGCATAACTGATACGGAGAATTTTTACCAGGATTCTTACCGCCGTTGGAATGTACGGAGCTTCCGACTAACCTTTAGTTATCGTTTTGGCCGCAGCGACCTGGACTTGTTCAAGAAAAGAGACAACAATAGTGGCGGTGGTGGCGGTATGGAAGAGCGCAGTTAATCTGGTTAAAAGAGCTGATCGATGCTAATGCCATAGCTGAAGAGCAGGTTTTCTCTTTCAGTGATTTTAATCTTATTATAGGTAAGGGCCATTGTCAGGTTCAACCATTTTTTGAGGCGCCAGCCAACCACGGTATTGGAGCGGATAACATAGTCTTTGCTGTCGCCAAGTGCATTCTGTAAAAAGTGGGACCCATCGACCGATAGTTTTCCCATCATTAAAATCTTATACTTGATGCGAAAGGAATTGCGCGCGGTTTCATATTTCGTGCGATCGTGAACATCAGGCTCTGTCAATTGACTGCGCTCATATAACAATCCATCGGTTATTACCAGGGAAGCGGTGGGCTTGCGGATGACAGTAAGACCCAATCCCCAACCGGTTTGCACGCGGTTATCAATTTTCAGCGAATAACTGCTTTCATATGCCGTCAGTGCCCAGTAGTACCATCGCTTAGTGTTCCTAAAAAGGTCAGCATCAAACACTGCCAGGAAATCGTTGTTGGTCAGGCTGGTCGGGTTCTTGCCATAGATCCAGCTACTATTCAGGTTGGCATTTAAGAGTTTGCTGCTCGCACCCAGGCGAACAGAATTATTGAACACATAGGTGGTTCCATCGTCGGTGCGATTGAAATTTCCTGTTCCGGTAAAGCCAAAATTCCAGGCGATGGTATCGCGCTTTGGTTTGGTTGTATCGGCTTGCGCCGCTGCACACAAGGAGGCAGATAAGAACATTGCTGCTATCAATATTTTAGGCCAAAACATCCGCAAATTTAGCACTCAAATCCTGAATGCCTCCATTTGCTGCAACAACTGATAAGCCGTAATAATTTCCATCAGCATTTCCATCTGTCGATTGGATAAGTCACCTCCTTTGCCTTGTGCTATTGACAAGGCTTGTCGGGCAAGTTGTTCATCACTTAATGATGCGGTACCCAACGATTGGTAATAGGCCATTTGCTGCGACAGGTCTTGTCGCAAAGAAGCCGCCACTTTTGTAGCCAGGGTTTTATCGCCTGCCTGCAAACAAGCTTGCAGAAATTGAAGTGAAATAGCATTGTGACTGGCACCCCTGCTACTGGCCATGCCATACTGATAGCTGGTCGTTTTCAGTTGATCATCAAAATGCGTTAGCACCTGTTTTGCTTCGGCTGTTTTACCTTGCGCCAGCAGGCCGTTGGCAATGCGCGCGTGGGCCATCGCCAATAAGCTGAACCGACGCCGGTTGTCTTCGTCAAAATAAACGTTTTTGCGGTTGGCGCCGCCATAAGTAAACGAACGCATCACCAGGTCGTACGACCGCGGCGCGATGGCCGGATTTTCAATGGGCACAAGGCGGTAAACCATTCCTTCTACCCGTGCGTACTTGGTAAGATCCAGTGCATCGAGGTCATTGGTATTGGTAAAGCAGATGGGGCGGGCCCAATCATTCGCCGACAAAATGGCCAGCAGGGCCAGGTCGTTCTTTAGCAGATAGGGTTTGTTCTTAATGTCCAATTGCAAAGCAGCCACCGGCTTCTCATTCGCATATACAGTACCGTTAGCACGTACTGTTCCTTCATAAACGGGCACACTAAAACGACGAACCGGCAATATGTTGATGGCGTCGCCCCGCTCTGTTTGTCGCTGCAAACGCGGATCGTCACTGCCCACCACATCGCGCAGGGTTGTTTTCAGGTCATAGTAGGCCGTGCTGTCTACACCTGGCATGGGCGCGAAATAAACCACATCGCGTTTATCACCCCTGATCTGGTCTTTCGTAAACAAGACATCAAAAGGAGCGCTTTCGTTGATCTTATAGCGTAGCTGGTTGATATACCAGTCGGTTGCAAAAATGGTATTGACGACCACCCGTACGTCTTTGCGGACACCTTCCACATTTTGCAGGTACCAGAGCATATAGGTGTCATTGTCTTCGGCGGTGATCAGCAGGGCATTCGGCGGACAACTTTCCAGGTAGTTCCTGGCCATATCACGGGCCAGGGTTTTCTGGCTACGGTCGTGGTCATCCCATTCTTGCAGCGCCATCCAGGCTGGCACTGCCAAACAAATAACCACGGCAGCATATCGCCATACCGGGCTTGCTGACCTGCGTTGTGCAGCCGCTACCAGGGCAAGCACACCGAGCCCAATCCAAATGGCAAAAGCATAAAAAGAACCAACAAATGCATAATCGCGTTCGCGCGGTTGAAAGCCGCTTTGGTTGAGGTAAATGACCACGGCTAGTCCAGTGAAGAAAAACAAGAGGCCATTCACCAGCCAACCTTTTTTATCTTTTTTCCACTGCCAGTACAGGCCTCCCAGCCCCAACAACAAGGGTAGAAAGAAAAGACGATTGAACGCTTTGTTGCCGGCGTGCATGCTGTCGGGCATTTTTGATTGATCGCCCAACCGCGCATTGTCGATCAGCGGAATGCCGCTTACCCAGTTGCTATCGGCCGGATTACCCAGCCCTTGCAAATCATTTTGTCGCCCGGCAAAATTCCACATGAAATAGCGGAAATACATCCAGCCCGCCTGGTAGTTGGTGAAGTAGCGAATATTATCGACCAGGGTGGGTCGTTCGTTGATATCCACGCCTGCGAACTGCTGGTAACAGCGTAACTGGTTACGGTCATCATCGGCATCCCACATGCGTGGAAAGAAGTGCGAAGACGGCGTATGGGCCCAGTCTTTTTTAAATATGGGTTTCTCTACTACATATTTATTGTCATCGCGCGTATACAACTCTCCCTTTTGCACATAATCGGCTTTGTCGGTAAAATCCGGGCCATAAAGGATGGGCCAATCGTTGTACTGATCGCGACCAAGATAACCCGCCAACGCAACCGGGTTGTCAACATTAAACATATCTACCGCGGGGTCGGCATTTGATCGGATCATGGTCGTTAGATAGGTGCTATACCCCATCAGCAAAAAAGCCATGCTCCACAGCGCTACTTGCCATTCTCTGCTGCCACGTTTGCGCGCCCAGCGAATGCCGAGTGCCAGCAAGCCTGATAACAGCACAAAGAAAAAAGCAAAGCCCGAAAAAAATGGCAGCCCGAGGTTGTTCACAAACCAGATATCAGTAGCGGCAGCCCCTTTGATGGTTGACTGAATGAATACCACCTGCACAAAACCGGTAATGGCGCAGCCCACTACAAAGGCCAACAACATACCCCAGCGACTGAACCTAAAACGCTTGAAATAATAGAGCATGATGATGGCCGGTATCACCAGCAAGTTGAGCAGGTGCACGCCAATGGAGAGTCCCATCAGGAAAAAAATAAAAACCAACCATCTATCGGCCCGCGGCTCGTTGGCCCGCTCGGCCCATTTCAATGCCGCCCAAAATACAAGTGCCGTAAACAAGGATGAGAGTGCGTACACTTCACCTTCCACTGCACTGAACCAGAAAGAATCGCTGAAGGTATAGGCCAAAGCCCCCACAACACCCGCTGCCATTACCGCAACCGTATCCTGACTGATCTTACGCGCAAAATGTGTAATGGTCCAGAAAAGAAATAAAATGGTGAACGCACTGGCCAGGGCACTCATCGAATTCACGGCCAAAGCTGCGGTGGCTGGTTGCGCCCCAAAAAGCAAGATGAAGAAGCGGCCAAGTAAGATGAACAATGGTGCTCCCGGCGGGTGCGGAATCATCAAGCCAAAACAACTGGAAATAAATTCGCCGCAATCCCAAAAGCTGACAGTAGGCTCGATGGTTTTGAGGTAAACGGTGGCCGCAATCAGAAATACGAACCAGCCAGTAAGGTTGTTGATTTTCCGGTAATGCATAGCAGCAGTTTCTTGAATCTACTTTTAATAGTAACAGACTGCTCGTCAGCGGGTTAGATTTAACAGTAAATTAAAAGTTGAAAATTGCAGTATCTTTTAAACATGCAAACAAACAACGACCAATGGTCATTGGCGCACAAGATGTTGTTTCGGTATGTGATGGTTTATTTTTTGTTGATGTTAACCAGCGACTTCGGTGGAGAACTGCTCTTCACGCTGATCAAATGGACAGGGAAAAATATTTTTCAACTGCCACAAGAAATTACCATCAAACCAAACGGCAGTGGCGACACAACCTATAACTATGTGCAGGTATTTCTTTGGATGGTTTTTTCGCTGTTCATTACCGTTGTGTGGACCCTGCTCGATAAAAAACGCAAGAACGAGGGTTTGCTTTCTTATTGTACCCGCATACTGGTTCGCTATTATCTTGCTTTTACATTATTGTCATATGGGGCTGCCAAAATACTCCAGTTACAGTTCGGTTACCCGACACTATCCGACTTATTGGAACCACTGGGAGAAATGTCGCCCATGGGCCTCGCCTGGAATTTTATGGGTTATTCCAGGGGATACAATCTTTTTACCGGTGGCGCTGAGGCCTTGGCCGGCGTTCTTTTATTGTTCAGGCGAACCAGTTTATTGGGCGCCTTGTTGTCGTTTGCGGTGATGTTGAATGTATTTGCCATGAACATGGCTTTTGATATTCCGGTGAAACTATTTTCTGCACACCTGACTTTTTTTTCGGCCTGGCTGGCCGCCCACGATGGCCGTCGCTTGGTCAATATGTTCATACTTAACAAGCCGGTAACGGCGGCTGATCTTCACCGAATTCGCTTGCCGAAAAAATGGATGCGCGTGAGTGAAACCGTTGTAAAGATTGTCTTAACACTCGGCATCCTAATCGTGCCCTTCGTTACCACCCTGAATTATAAAAAGCAAGAAAATACAGCCAAACATGCGCTCTATGGCATATATACTGTAGATCAGTTTGTGTTGAATGGCGACACCCTGCCACCACTTACCACCGATACGGTTCGGTGGAAGCAATTGGTATCGAATTGGCCTGGGTATGTTGGCATAAAAACAATGGCCGATAGTTCCCTCGGCCTGCAACTCAATTTGGATACGGTTGGCAAAAAAGCAGAGTTAGGCCAATACAACAGCGACAGCAACTATCAATTTATTTACGAGAAACCTGCGGCCGACATACTGATCTTGCGGGGCAGAAGGGCAGCAGATAGCCTTTGGATCAGTTTCAAACGGTTCGACGAAAACAAGTTTCTGCTGAACAGCCGGGGATTTCATTGGATAAATGAATATCCTTTTAACCGATAGCTGGCACCGGCAGATTCCCTGCCTGCTGGAAAAAAAGCCTGGCTTAGTGACGTAGGTCACCTTTGAATAGGGCTGCCTGTTAGACATTTGTACACTCAAACTATGTATATGGGCCTTTTGTCAAGCCTTTTCGGCAGCAATGCAAAAACAGATTTCAAACAATTGTTAGAAGATGGTGCCATCGTTGTGGATGTTCGCAGCCGCGATGAATTTGCCGGTGGCCATGTAAACAATAGCATCAATATTCCCCTACCCGAATTGTCGGCGCAAATCGCTGCGCTGAAAAAGAAAAACAAGGTGATCATTACTTGTTGCCAAAGTGGTGCTCGCAGCAGTATGGCAAAATCTCAGCTTGGTTCGGCTGGGATTACAGCCTATAATGGCGGCGGCTGGCGATCATTGCAGGCTGCGCTTCGTTAAAGCGCCCTGATTACCTGAGTAGACAGCGCAGTGGAAACTATGTTCAATACCTGACAAGCGATTACCAGGCCGAATTGGTTACTGACGCAACCGGATGTTTTTGAATTCAATTTTCATGGCTGGCATTACATGCAATTGCAAACCGATCAGCCCTTGTGCTTTCCGTGCAATTGTATCGTTATCGGTTGTTTCACTCATCAACACGCCATTGATATAATGCAAGAGATGATTGCCCTTGGCCACAATATGAATTTCGTTCCAATCGCCGGTTTTGATTTTTGCTTTTAATGAATCGCTGTTACCAACAGAGCCGGTGATCTCCGGTTTGCCGCCTGTGGGCAGGCTGGCTATTTGTCCGCGCATGGCGAGGAAACCACGACCGCGTTCTTCGTAATTTTGGCCGGTGTAAGTATTGGCACCATCTATATCGGCCTGGTAGCCTTTAAGTGCAAATGGAATACCATCAACCTGCTCGCTCCGATACTGCACGCCACTATTGCCCCCCTCGCTGATGCGATAGTCGGCTATGAATTCAAAATCAGCGGGCGTAGCTGCACGATAAATCAGAAAGCTATTGTTTGTCAGGCCATGGGTTGGTGTTTCTTCGGCCGTGATTACGCCATTTACCACTTTCCAAAAACTGGTATCTCCTTCCCAACCTGATAAAGTATTACCATCAAAAATGGACTGGAAGCTATCAGCTACTGGTTGGATGGTGGTTGTTTCTTTTCTGGCTGCCGGATCGCTGCAGGAGAAAAACAAGATGGAGGCCGCAAAAAGAAAACCAGTTGTCACATTGTATTTACAAGGGGATTCTACCTTACTACTTTGAAACATCTTTTTATTTTTTGGGGGTGGCGAAAATAGTATCCTGCGCATTACCGCCCGCTTTCAGAAACGCAAGCAGGTCTTTCAATTCATCGGCATTCAGGCGATTGATCAGTCCCGCCAACATCGGCGAAACTTCTGATACCCGCGTGCTGCTTACCTCGGCCTTTTTGATTTCCTTGGTCTGTTGCGGCGCAAACGGGTTTTGAGACACAATGTATTTTTCGGCATCCTGGCTGATGATCCGCCCCATGGTCGAGCTGCCGTTTTTCAAAGTGAAAACCGTGGTGCCAAACTGATCTGAAATGGTTTTATTCGGTTCAATTATTGAGGTCAACATATCGTTGTAAGAAAAGCGGCTACCCAACTGCGTTAGATCGGGACCGGCAACACCGCCTTCACCCCGCATGGCATGACAGGACGCGCAAAGGGTGGCCACAAAAATTCCCTTGCCTTTGTTGAAGTTTCTGTGTGCAATACCGCTGTCGGCCACTTTCACCGCTTCTTCAATCGTCCATTCACGGCCAGGTCCTTTGGGTTGGTACAGGTTTTTGTTCATGGCCGTGCCGGCGAACTGTACAATGGAATCGCCCGACAGGGCATTGAAATGCGCAAAATCAAGTTTCGGCAGATTGGCCAATGCCTTTTTCCGTGCATCGTTGATAAAGCCCATATAACTAACCCCGCCACGATAACCGAAGGTTTCGTAAAACCAGTGGAAATAACTGCTGCGCAAATCATTGGTCCAGCCACTGGCCGGTTGCGTCAACAATACTGCATAGAAAGTTTGTTGCATGGGCCGCATCTTCGACAAAGTAGACGCGATATCCATGCCGTATTGCGGGTTGCGCATGATCAGGTCGGCCGAGTTGGTCAGCGTGGACTGGCCGTCGCTGTTATCGTCTTTTGCCGTCTCCAGCAATGCCATTGTTTTACCAACCCCGTCGGGCGCCCCCAGGTATAACAGTACTTTACTCAATTCTCGGTTCAGTTCGTTGCCAGCTTTGGCCGGATAAAGCGGATCCAATTTTGCAACCAGCAAATCGATCACCGGCTGGGATGGTTTGCCCAAACGCGACAACAGCAATTCAATACCCCGCAACAAATCGATTTGACTGCTTTCAGGCAAATGCTCTATACTAACGGTGTTGAGTAACCGAAGTACCTTGTCCTGGCTACCGGGCTTCGCCAGGTGCGCGTAAGCGATAGCGCCTTCGGTCAGGATGATGGGATCTGTTTCTGCCAGCAATTTATTTTCCCATTCTTTGAGGGGATGGTATTCAAGGGCCAGCAAGGCGGCGTAGCGCACGGAACGGTCGGGATGTTTCAAAACCGGCCAGATATCTTCCAGTTTACCGGGCGATTGCGCGTTATGGTAAGATTCCATTTGCCGGCGCAATTGATTCTCGGCCGTCAAAAGTTGGGGCTTCAGCGGTTCCAGGTTTTGTTTATTGTCTGCATAATACACGCGGTACAAATCTGACTCGAGCCGTCGGCCACCGGTTAGAAAATACAAAGCACCATCGGGACCAATTAATCCGTCGGTAAGTGGCAAAGGCGAACCCGAAATAAATTCCTCACCATGGGTGCTGTACGATGCGCCTTCAGGTGTCAATTGAATGGAATAAATGATACCAAAACTCCAGTCGAAAGCCAACAAAGAGCGCCGGTATTTTTCAGGGAAATGACTGTTGGCTGCATAAACCACGTTGGTGGGTGAACCCTGACCGATATTGAGCAAGGCCGGACTATTATCGGGCCAAACGGGCGACCATTTATTGCTGCCTGGCCGCCAGCCAAATTCACTGCCGCTCGTAACATGGCATATACGTGTAGGGCGATACCAGGGCGTGCCGATATCCCATTCCATATCTGAATCGTAGGTGAACAAATCACCCGCTTCGTTGAATGCGAGATCGAATGGATTGCGGAAACCCGAACTATAGAGCGTCCAGTGTGATCCGGTTGAATCCACATTTGCAATCCAGCCGCCCTGCAAACCTACCGAGTTATCGTGGCCGTTCGGGTCTTTCAACAGCGGATAAATATTATCGATCTTACTTTCAGTAGGCTTTTTTCGGTTGTCCATGGCCGGTATCTTCGTGAAATTACCGGCTATGACGAAGAGGGATTTTTGATCGGGCGATAATACAATACTATGCGGGCCATGTTCGCCCTCGCCTTCCAGTTTCTTCAGCAGGGTGATTTTATCATACTGGTCGTCGCCATTAGTATCTTGCAGTCGGTACAAGCCACTACCTTTTGAAAAAGCAGTATCACTGTGGTGGTTGATCATCACATACAAACTGTTGAAAGCATAAAGCAATCCATGTGCGTATCCGATATCAATTTTTTTAGAGGCAGTGTCCTTCTTTTTGCCGAGTGATGGTATGGTTAGCTCTTCTACCTGGATGGCAGACGAAGTATCTCCTATGGCAGGTAGCTGCATTCGATACAGCGCGCCGTACTGATCGGAGGCAATCAGGCGGCCTTTGTTGTCGAAGGTCATGGCCACCCATGAGCCTTCGTCGTGGGCCGAGGCACCAAACAAATGTTCAGCCACAAATCCGTCAGGAATTTTCAGTTTGGCTACTTTGAGATCGGTTGATTTGACGGAAACTGGAACGGTCGCCTTTTCATTGGCAGAATGGCAGGCAGCAAACACTAAACCGCTAATGACCAACAGCAAGCAAAATTGGGCAACTGAATATCGCATGGACATGTTTTTGGGGTGGTAGCTTACAATTTACTGCGTTGACTCGGGCCTTCCGTCCAAAAATCGAAAAAAATGCAAAAAGCTTGCAGCTGCCGAAAAATCTTGCATTCTTTGCATTGTACCCAATCATCCGTGAAAGCCTGTTACGACAGGTTTTTTTGTTTTCCGCCTGATCTGAAAATCCGGTATCGAAGTTTCCGAAATTCCAGCATCACTTATTTCGTAACCTCGATTTAACCGTACCATGAACCGCATTACCCGTAGCTTCACCCTGATCGCCGTATTGGCCCTCTCCTTTGTATGCGCCTATGCCGGCAACAAAGCACCCCAGCCAAAATTTCATTTTAATGCAGCTATTTCGCTTGATTCTTTGGGAACTGCCGAAGAAGCAACTGAAGAGGCAACCCTGGCCGCGAGCAGCAGCAAAAAAGTGTGTGCTTGCCAGATATTGGTGTTGGAATCAAAGAATTACCAGCAAAAGCAGGTGATGATCCTGGCAGAAAAGACCAACAACGGCGATACAAAAGCTACCTATAGCGCTGCGCGCAAACGCATCGAAAAAGAAAAGCGTTACCTCGCCACAGTATTTTACGATAAAGTCAGCAAGACAGCGGAAGCAAACGGCAGCACTGATTGCAAAAAGTTGTACCTTAAGATGAAGCTGGCAGACAGCAGCCTGAAAGTATACGACATACTCGACGCTGACTACAAGCCCTGACCTACGCTGCCGGCATACCTTAAATGGATACCTATGCAGCCAACCATTCTCACCAAACGAGTCTATGAACAGGCAAGCAGCGCCGACGGCTACCGCGTATTGGTAGACAGGCTTTGGCCACGCGGCCTCAAAAAGGAAAAAGCAGCGATCGATGAGTGGGCAAAAGACCTGGCACCCACCACGGCCCTGCGCGAATGGTGGAACCATGACCCGGCATTATGGCCTGAATTTCAAAAGCGTTACAAAGAAGAGTTGCGACACAACGAGGCTATTCCGGCTTTTATAAAAGACCATGGCCATAAAAAAACAATCACCCTTGTGTACGGCGCCAAAGATACCCTGCACAACCAGGCGCTGGTATTGCAGCAATACCTGACCCAGCAATTTGAAGGTGGATAAAATTTGTTGCCGCACCTTACAACATCTCCCAACGGCCTTCGGCATTCTTTGCATACGAAAATCCATTGCTCATGGCATATACTTCACGACCATTTTCCATCGTGGTCTTTTTATTGTATACGCGAATACCATTGTTCTCGCGCATTAAGTAATTGATCAATGCCTGCAAACTTCCTGGTATGTCATGCAGCCACTGACCATCTTCTTCTTTAACGAATGCCTGGCTCATACAAACTGTTTTGGCAAAGGTACAGCCATTGGAAACAGCCAACAGCCTACCTCGTTCAACAGGAAGAACAATTTTTTTGCACCAAACTTAATCAGTAAATTTAGAGACACTGGCAAGGAAGCAGTTATTCAATACTTGACGGCTTCCAGGTGCTGTAACCAGCGAACTGATTCCGTTTCTATGATTTCTGTGGTTCGCAAAACCATTTGTCGCCCGTCTTTGTCTTCAATCACCATTAAATAATACACCATGTCCGGCTTCTTGCATTCGTTAACCAACACGGTTAAACACTGGTACCTCCCATTGATCATTGGCATATTGTTCATTCTATTGGGCGCCTATATCATGACCGTACCATTGGAGACCTATGTTACACTGTCCATATTTTTCAGTGTTTCATTTTTTGTAACAGGATTACTGGAAGTCGTTTTCTCCCTTCAAAACAGCCGATCGTTGCAAGGCTGGGGTTGGTACCTGGTATCCGGTTTGCTGAGCCTGGCGATAGGTATTTACCTAATGACTTATCCTGGCATTTCGATGACCATTCTTCCATTTGTTATAGGTTTTACGCTGTTGTTCCGCTCCTTCCAATTACTGGGTATTGCCTTCGATTTGAAAAGCAGCAAAGTGTTGGGCTGGGGCAATCTGGCCATCGCCAGTGTGTTGGGCATCATATTGTCATTTTTGTTGATTGCCAACCCGCTATTTACCATGGTATCTGTTGTAACCCTTACGGCACTGTCGTTTATGATGGTAGGCATTGCCGCCATCGTATTGGCTTTCAACCTGAAAAAAATGAAAGACTTGCCCAATAAACTCAGTAAAGAAGCCAAAGACCGGATTCAGGAGTTACAAAACGAAATCAGCAAACTGTACCATCAACAGCAACCATAACTGTAACTAGACTGTAAGCACGCCACTACTGTTCATCTGGCATTGGCACTGGCAGACCGGTTTTCTTTACCAATGGCATTGGTGACTGCCATTTTCGCAATTGTTGAGATAGTAAAGAAGACAACTCTTTTACCAGGGCAGGATTTTGTTTTGCCAGGTCATTCAGTTCCTGCGGATCCTGCTGCAGGTTATACAATTCTTTGTTTCCCGACCGCATGTTGTAGATGAGTTTCCAATCTCCCCGGCGAATGGCCGATGAATAATTAATACCCGGTCCGTCGCCCGGTATCCATTTGTTTGGAAAATGCCAAATCAATACCCTATCTGCCGTTGGCGCATTCGAATGCTTTAAAAGCGGCACAAAACTCAACCCATCTATCGGTTGAATGGTCTTGTAACTTTTTATGCCAGCCATTTCTAAAATGCTGGGAAAGAAGTCTTCAATGATCACCGGCCGATTGCATACCGATGCTGGCTTGGCTATTGACGACCATTTCACCATCATCGGTTCACGAATACCCCCCTCGTATACCGAACCCTTTCCGGCTTTTAGTGGCAGGTTTTGCGTATAGGGTTTACCGCTTCTTGGCGGAGCCAATGCCAATCCGCCATTGTCGCTCATAAATAGGAGGATGGTGTTTTGATAGACATTGTTTTGTTGTAAAAAATCCATGATATCACCCAGGCTTTTATCCATCCCTTCTACCAGTGATGCATATTTGGCCTCTGCACTATCCAAGCCAGCATCGATATAATGTTGAAAAAACCGTTTATCGGCGTACAGCGGAACATGCACGGCATAATGCGCCATGTGCAGAAAAAAGGGCTGTTTATTCTTTATCGGTCCAATCATTGCCTTTTTGGCTTCCAGCGTCAATGCTTCCGTTAAAAAAGTACCTGATCCATAGTATTCTTGCAGATCAGGCACGGCTTGTATAATGGCTTTACCTGGTATATTGCCGTAATTTTCTTCGCCCAGATAACTTTGCGGATGACCAATCGCATTGCCGGAAATGTTTACCTGAAAACCCATGTTGTAAGGATTAGCGCCAGGTGTGCCTGCCGGCCCCCAATGGGCTTTTCCGACATGGATGGTAAAATAACCGTTGTCTTTCAGCACTTGTGGCAAGGGCGTGGCATAGACTGTGTGTGCAATACCGGCTACGGGCGACAAACCCTGGTAGTGCCAATTGGCCGGTAAAAATTGCGCATCCGTTTGGTCGGTATTATCATTTCTGACAGGGGATGTCCAGTTGGTGATGCCATGATGGGCGGCATTCATACCGGTAAGCAGGCTCACCCGGGAGGGCGTGCAAACCGGCGTGGCATAGGCATTAGTGAATTTCATGCCCTCTTTTGCCAGTCGCTCCATATTCGGCGTATGGAACTGTTTATTCAATGGATACAAACTATCACCAAATGGCACGGCGCTATCCATCCAACCCATGTCATCCACCAGAAACACAATAATATTAGGTCGCTGCTTTGGGAGCGGCGAACTATTTTGCGCGGTAGCAACAACAGAAGCGCCATTTAAAGCAATAAGAAGAATGCCGATGTTGCGTTGGATGTGTTTGCTGAACATGTGAAATATTTTTAAAGGCCCCTACCTGGTTGTTACTACCCTGATTTTATCGTCAAGCCAAAAGCTGACACGATATGGCTACCGGCGACCAACCTATGTAAATTTCCACAAATCCGGCAAAATTCCGTTTTGGACGGGCGGGCATTGACGAAACAGGCGGTCTGAAAAGATGCTGTTTAATTGCCAACGAAGCGGTTAGCGCAAAAAAAATGGACAAACCGATTTATTATCGATTTGTCCATTTGGTGCCCAGGACTGGATTCGAACCAGCACACCTCGCGGCGCCGCCACCTGAAGACGGTGCGTCTACCAATTTCGCCACCTGGGCATCCTTATTACTTGCGTAACGGGGTGCAAATATAATCAATGAATGCTGATCCCGGCAAATTTTTTACCCGACGGGTAAAATCAGATGCTCACATTGAAATCACGCAAAGCGTCATTCAAGCTGGTTTTCAGGTCGGTGCTTTCTTTCCGTTTACCGATGATGAGTGCACAACCTACCTGGTATTCGCCTGCCGGAAATTTCTTGGTATAGCTGCCCGGAATCACCACACTGCGGGCGGGAATACGGCCCTTGTATTCGATCGGCTCGGCGCCAGAAACATCAATGATTTTAGTACTCTTCGTCAGCACCACGTTGGCGCCCAACACCGCTTCTTTCTCCACCAACACCCCTTCTACCACAATACAACGGGAACCAATAAACGCACCATCTTCCACAATCACCGGCGATGCCTGCAAAGGTTCCAGCACGCCGCCAATGCCCACGCCCCCACTCAGGTGAACCCCTTTGCCAATCTGCGCGCAACTACCCACCGTTGCCCAGGTATCCACCATAGTGCCTTCGTCTACATAGGCCCCGATATTTACATAACTCGGCATCAACACCACATTTTTTGCAATGTAAGCACCATAACGCGCCACGGCCGGCGGTACAGCACGCACACCCAATGCCGAGTAATTTTGTTTCAAATCCATTTTATCGTAAAACTCAAAGGGACCCACTTCCCAGGTTCTCATTTGCTGGATGCCAAAATACATCAGGATTGCCTGCTTCACCCACTCGTTCACCACCCAGCCGTCAGCACCTGGCGAAGCCACCCGCAACCGGCCTTTGTCCACCTCTTCCATCACCGACCGAACCGTTTCTGCATAATCAACTTCTTTCAACAAAGCGCGATCAGCCCAGGCGGCTGTTATCATATTCTGAAACGACATAAGCTTGAAATTTGCGACGAATGTAAGAAACTAAAAGCAAGCATGTCTACTGTTTAAGGGTTTAATGTTAAAGCGTTTAAGGTTGTTACCACATGCACCCGGAAAGTAAAAAAGCAACCTGCACCAAGTGCAAATTGCTTTCTATATTGACTGCCAAACGCGCGGCAGCAGTAAACTTTAAACCTTACACCTTAAACAACTATGGACGATCTTACAATATCTTAATTCCTATTCCTAGTTGGAAGCCCCGGTTTTTCCAGGCTTCGTTTACTTCGCTGCTGCTGATATCATTCAAACCAAGCATATACCGACCTGTAATACGGAATGCGCCCACATTGATTTGCGCACCGCCAACAACTGAAAAATCACCCGATGAAAAAGCGTCTTTACCATTTTCCAACAAGGTTTTGTGGTTGTCGAGCAAGACGCTGAACTGCGGACCCGCCTGTATACTCAACCACTCCAATAAACGGTAATTGGCGGTAATCGGGATCTGCAAATAATTCAACGTAATGTTCTGGTTGTCGGTACCCGGCTTGGCATTGATGATGATATCATTGAAATTATGGCCGGTTTGCATCGCGTATTGACTCCACAATACTTCGGGCTGGATAAAAGCTTTTTTGCCCAGACCAATTTCAGCAAAACCGCCAAGGTGATAACCATATTTGAACTCATCACTCATGGCCTTCCCTTCTACCTGCGTGATGTTGGCACCACCCTTGATACCTAAATGCAAACCCTGGGCTTGCGAATGAACGGCCATGCACAAAACAGTGGCCAGTGATAACAGAGCGTACTTCATGTAGGTTGTTTATATGAAGCTAAAACAACTACTATACCATTGCTCCTATCAACCTGTTAAATTCAAACCAATTCCAACAAGGTGATCTCTGGCAAGATGCCCACCCTGCCCGGATATCCGATAAAGCCGAAGCCCCGATTCACATATAATTTCTGCTTGCCTTCTTCATACAAACCGGCCCATTGCCGATACATATACTGCACCGGGCTCCACTTGAACCAGGGCAGTTCAACACCAAATTGCATACCGTGTGTATGTCCGCTGAGCATCAAATCTACATCCGGATATTTTTCGCGCACTTCGGCATCCCAATGCGACGGATCATGGCTCATCAAAATTTTAAACGGATATTTTTCTGTGCCGGGATAGGCCTCCGACATCTTACCATATTTCGGAAAATTTCCTTTTGCGCCCCAATTCTCAATGCCCAGCAAGGCAATCTGCTCGCCGCCTCTTTCCAATACTACATGTTCATTCATCAACAGTCGCCAGCCAATATCACCATGCACTTTTTTCAATGCTTCGAGGTTTGCTTTTTTGGCGGCCGCAGAATCCCAGTCGATATAATCACCATAGTCGTGGTTGCCCAAGGTAGAGAACACACCCATGGGCGCTTTCAACTGCGAAAAAATGGATTTGTAATTGTCCATTTCTATCGCGCGATCGTTCACCAAATCGCCCGTAAACAAGATCAGGTCGGGCTTCAAATCCAGAATCTTTTGCACGCCCTTTTGCACAGCAGCGGTATCGGTAAATGAACCCGAATGCACATCACTGATTTGCACCACCCGCAAGCCTCGGAAGGCCGCCGGCAAATTCGGATATTGCAGACGCACCGTCTTCACCTTGTAATTGTACTTGTTCGAAAAACCAATCAGCAGGCTGCCCAGTAAAGTTCCACCCACGGCCAATCCGAGCCAGCTCATGAATGTAGATCGCGTAATGCCATCCGCCGTCTGCGAAACCTCTACCGTTGGGTTACTGAACAATTTGCCCACCACCCAGGTCATCCCCCGACGAAGATCATCCACCGCCAAAAAAATCGTCGCCACCAATTTGGAAAAGAACATGCCCACAATCATGGCAAACACATAGGTGCGTACCGGGCGCGGCACCGAATCTGTGGAGCGCAAAACGGGTAAAAACAAAATGCAAAGCACGGTAAGCACAGAAATAAACCAATACGCCGAAAACACCAGCACCCGCGTGCGGTGTGAGGAAGAATGCGTTACCACTTTAAGTGCCTGAAAAATGTAAATGTCGAGCAAAACCAGGATCACCAAAATGACCCAGAGCATACCTGTACTCCGCATCAAAAAAAATTTTTACTTTAAAATGCAATGAACTCATCCAATTGCAGGTCGATGGCTTTCAGCGTACCTACATCCGTAATGTCATTGTCGGTTGTCAGCAGCGTATTTACGATTGAGATGGGCAGTTTGTTCGGATGCACCACCACTTTCAGGTAATGCAATACCCCGGTCAGGTGATCCATGCCCCGCAGGTTGCCCGCGCGGCCGGTCGAAACGCCGGTGAGCAGGGCCTTTTTGCCCCGCCACACTTTGTCGATATCACTGTTATCGAACAGCGATTTCAGCACCCCGGGAAAGCTGCCATTGTATTCAGGCACCACGAAAACGAACTTTTCGCTGGGTATCAGCATCGTTGTTTCCAGGTTTCGAATGCCTTCAGACCGTGTGCTAACGTCGAGGTTTTCTAGCGATACCAGCCGGGCATCCACGCCCCGGGCCGCGAGCCGCCGCTGGTATAACTGCGCAATTTTCAGGGTATTGCTACCCGGGCGATTGGTGCCCGATAGGATCGTATACATGCTTATTATAAGGCCGGAAAAGATTATTTTTGCCGGCCGACCTCCCAAAGGTAAACAGCTATGGTCTTACACTACTACGGACATTCATGTTTTTCAGTGAACATCAATGGAAAACACATATTGTTCGATCCTTTTATATCTCCCAACGAATTAGCGGTTGGGAAAGTAGCCGTGAGCGCCGTTCCGGCGGACTATATCCTGCTCTCGCACGGTCATGCCGATCATATTGCCGACTGCGTGGCCATCGCCCAGCGTACCGGCGCGAAAATCATCTGTGCCTGGGAAATCTACGAGTGGCTGGGCAAACAAGGCATCAGCAATATACACCCCATGAATACCGGCGGCAGTTGGGATTTTGGGGATTTCAGGGTCAAATGCGTGGTGGCCCAGCATTCCAGCGGCTTGCCCGACGGCAGTTACGGCGGCAATCCCATGGGTTTTCTGCTTTTTTCGGATGCCGGCAATTTCTATTACAGCGGCGATACAGCGCTTACGCTCGATATGCAGCTTATCCCCCGTTGGGCAAAACTAAATTTTGCGGTACTGCCCATTGGCGACAACTTTACGATGGACGTGCACGACGCGCTCGCCGCTGCCGATATGGTGCAGGTGCAGACCGTGGTGGGCGTACACTACGATACTTTCGGCTTTATCAAGATCGATCATGCGGCAGCAGAAAAAACATTTTCGGCCGCCGGCAAAAAACTGGTGCTGGTTCCGGTAGGTGGAAGCACCAGCGTATAAATATTATGGCAAGAATCATCGGCGTAGCGAATCAAAAAGGTGGTGTGGGCAAAACCACCACGGCCATTAACCTGGCAGCGAGTTTTGCCGTGTTGGAATACCGTACCCTGTTGGTGGATGCTGATCCGCAGGCCAACAGTACCACCGGCACCGGCTTCGACCTGCAAAATATTACCCAGAGCCTGTACGATTGCATGGTGAACCAAACGCCGCTGCGGGATGTGATCTTGAAATCAGAAATTCCGCACCTCGACGTGGTGCCCTCGCATATTGACCTGGTGGGTGCCGAGATTGAAATGATCAATTACCCCAACCGCGAAACCGTTTTGAAAAACATACTGGCGCCGGTGAACGACGACTATGATTTTATTGTAATCGACTGTTCGCCATCACTCGGGTTGATTACGGTGAATGCACTTACGGCCGCCAATTCGGTGATCGTTCCGGTACAAACGGAGTTTTTTGCGCTCGAAGGCTTGGGCAAATTGCTGAATACCATCAAATTGGTGCAAAGCCGCCTCAATCCCGACCTGCAAATCGAAGGCATCCTAATGACCATGTACGATGGTCGCCTGCGTTTGTGCAACCAGGTGGTAAGCGAAGTGCGCCGGCATTTTGACGAGTTGGTATTTGAGACCATTGTGCATCGAAATACGCGTATCAGTGAAGCGCCCTCGGTGGGTAAGCCGGTGATATTGTACGATGCGCTCAGCAAGGGCTCGGTGAATTATTTGAACCTGGCGAAAGAGATTTTGCAGAAGAATAATATGACGAAGATTAGTCAGGAAGAGCGGGTGATTGAGTAGCGAGCGCCCTCGGTTGTTGTGAGCTTGTTTCACTAATTGAGTGGGTTGCTCTTGTTGAGTGGGTTTCTCAGGTTAAGCGGGTTTCTCATGTTGAGTGGGTTGCTCTTGTTGAGTGGGTTTCTCAAGTTGAGCGGGTTTCACTTGTTGAAGGGGTTTCTCGCGGAGATTTGTTTCTCGCAGAGGACACGGAGGAACAGAGGGTTTTTGATGGTGAAGCTGGATGTGGAATGGCAGCAGACTGGATATGTGAATTAATGGATTGTAGCCTATAAAATGGCTGGTGTTATTTGAATATTTGTTAGGATGGATTAGGGAAAGCAACCGATTTTGAATAGGCAAAACGGCAAGAACCATTGAATAAAATAATGAGCAAGTGAATATAAAGAGGTGCAGGGCAACAAAAAGGTGAGCGGGAAACAAGACAGCGAGCGAGGCAATAAAACAATGAACGACTGAATAAAACGATGAGCGGGCAAACAAAAAGGTGAGCGAGTGAACTTAACGATGGGTGGCTAAACAAATCGATGAGCGAATGAACAAAACTGCGAAAGAAGCAAATCAACATAACAGCCAAAGTAAAAACCGAAAAGGTTGTGTGCGCACCCCGTAAAGTTTTAAAATTTGGTACTCGTTAAAAGAATTCAGTGCTTGTTAAAAGCATTAGGCACTCTTTAGTAGAATTTAGTATCCTTTAAAAATACAACTCCTGCCATCAAAAGCCGGGAAACAAATTGACCAACAAATCAAACCATCCTTATAAAAAAATGCTCTGTTCCTCCGTGTCCTCTGCGAGAAACAAATCTCTGCAAGAAAAAAAACCTAGAAATAAACAAAACGCTGACATAAACAAAACGCTGACATAAACAAAACACTGACATAAACTAATCTCTAAAAACACGTAATAGAACCGCCAAGCAACAAAACTCTTAACTCACCAAATGACACCACCCAAAAAAAACGACGCGCTCGGCAAAGGCATTCGCTCGCTGTTGCAAAATATTGATGCCGATTTAAAGAACACCGCGGGACAACTAAAGCCGCAGGTTGTGGAAGCCGCAACGGGCATGATGCGCATTGCGATCGACCAAATCGAAACCAATCCCAAGCAACCCCGCCGAGATTTTGATGAGCAGGCGTTGAAAGAGCTGTCGCAATCGATCAAGTTGCATGATATCATCCAGCCGGTTACGGTGTCGAAATTACCCTCGGGTAAATACCGGCTGATTTCGGGTGAGCGTCGCTTTCGCGCCTCTAAAATGGCCGGCATCAAAGATATTCCGGCTTATATCCGCCAGGCCGATGACGCCCAATTGCTCGAACTGGCCCTCCTGGAAAACCTGCAGCGCGAAGACCTCAATGCCATTGAAGTGAGTTTGAGTTATAAGCGCATGATGGATGAATTGAATTATACCCAAGAACAAGTGGCTGAACGCATGGGTAAAGAGCGTAGCACGGTGGCCAACTATGTGCGGTTGCTGAAGTTGCCGCCCGATATCCAGGTGTCGGTGCGCAATGGCGGCATCAGCATGGGACATGCACGCGCTCTGATCAATGTTGACCAGGTTGACAAACAACTCTATATTTTCAACGAGATCAAAACAAAATCTTTGTCGGTACGCCAAACCGAAGAACTGGTTCGCAAAGTGTACCAGGATACAGGCAAAGCTGTTAAATCCCCGTCAAAAAGCAGTCTGCCGCCGGCATTCAAAAAAATAGAAGATAATTTAGCCTCGCACTATAGCACCCGCGTAAAGCTGAACCACAATAAAAAAGGGCATGGCAGTATTACGCTCGAATATTATTCATTGCAGGAACTGAACAAGATACTCGAAGCGATGGGTGTTTCGGTGAATTAAGCAGATGAGAGATACACGGCTTTATCAATTTGTTGGTTGGACGCTTCTCGCAGCGACCCTGCTGCTGCCGGCTGTATTCGGCCTGCAACAAAGCGTTGGCCAACAACCAACACCGGTGCAAACGGATACCCTGATCAAACGGTTACCTGTAACCGAAAATCGACCCGATACTGTGGTGGCCAAACCGATGGAGACTTCTCCCCTGGCCAAGGGCGACAGCACCCCCAAACATTCTCCGCGTCGAGCGGCGATCAGATCGGCGATTTTGCCTGGCTGGGGACAAGCCTACAACAAAAAATACTGGAAGATTCCCATCGTATATGCTGCTTTGGGCATCACGGGTGCCGTTTTCGTCAACAATATCAAAACCTATAATGAGGTACAATATGCCTACCGGGTTTCCATATCGAAAGATTCGGCCAACTTCAACAACGTGGCCGATTACCTGAAGCCGTTTGTCCCTAACCAGGTCACCTCGCTCGATAGTTATCGCCGCGAGTTTCGTCGCAATATCGACTATTCGGTATTGATCTTCCTCTTGTTCTGGGGCCTCAATGTGGTCGATGCCACTGTCGACGCCCACCTGAAAGATTTTGATGTAAGCCCCAACCTAAGCCTGAAAATTAAACCAATGCTGCCCGCCACCTATGGATCATCGGGTACGGGCCTGACCCTCGCCTTCGACATCCATAAGTCGAAAGGACGCCAGGCCTTCAGCTTTTGAGATTTTACTTTTGACTTTCCTTATTATTGCAGGATGAAAATAGCACTAGTCGGTTACGGAAAAATGGGAAAAGCCATTGAAGAAATTGCCTTGCAACGCGGTCACCAGATTGTGCTGAAGCTGGATCTACACAATGCAGCTGATTTCACCGCTGAAAACCTGCAAAAAGCAGATGTAGCCATCGAGTTCACGGCACCGCACAGTGCTTACGATAACCTGATGAAACTGCTTTCCTGGCAGGTCCCCGTGGTTTGCGGCTCCACCGGCTGGCTCGACCAATACGAAGCCGTTGAAGAATTTTGCCTGCAGCAGCAAGGCGGTTTTTTATACGCCAGTAATTTTTCCGTTGGCGTCAATATCTTTTTTGAAATCAATAAGCGCCTGGCCGATTTGATGGCACCGCATCCCGAATACCAGGTGGAAGTGGAAGAAATCCATCACACAGCCAAAAAAGATGCGCCTTCAGGCACAGCAGTTACCCTGGCAGAACAAATCATTGAACGCGTGCCGCGCAAAATGGCCTGGGTAAATGAACCCAGCACAGTTGAAGGCAATCTGTCTATCATCAGCAAACGCATCGATCCCGCGCCAGGCACCCATACCATTACATATCATTCAGCCATCGACGATATTGAAATCAGACACACGGCCCACAACCGTACCGGCTTTGCCACCGGCGCAGTGTTAGCCGCCGAATTCCTGGCTGGTAAAAAAGGCATTTATTCGATGAAAGATGTGTTAGGTTTGTGAGATATCAGTCTTAGTCTCCAAGCTGCCAGATGATCTCCAGGAAAACGCAATATGGACTTAAAGCACTTGGTTATCTGGCACAACAGCCCGATAATGAACCGGTATTGATTGCTGATATTTCCAATGAGAAGCAAATCCCTATTAAGTTCTTAGAGAGTATCTTGCTCGACCTCCGCAAAGCTGGCTTATTGGAAAGCAAAAAAGGGAAAGGAGGTGGCTATTTTTTTGCCGTGGCACCCAAGAAAATCAAACTTAGCACGGTGATTCGTATTCTTGACGGCCCCATCGCCCTGGTGCCATGCGCCAGTTTAAATTTTTATAAGAAATGTGCTGATTGTGACGAAAAGCACTGCGGACTCAACCACCTTATGCGCGATGTGCGCGACGCCACTTTAACGGTGTTGGACAACCGCACCGTGGCTGATTTGGCAAAAATGGACACATAATACCAGATGGCTGACTTCCTTTAACTCGTCGCCAAAAATATCGTTTCGGTCGATTGTTTTTGCCATTCCGCCAGCATCGCAGCGAGAATTAAACATTCGTACCGACTTTTGTGCTTCCAATTTGATTGCCAAGGGGTAAAAAATAGATGCAAGTCAAAAGCGATTTTTGTTAAAGGCAAATAACTGGATCGCCGCATCATGGTTAGTTTGGTCTTCCGATCAGCGGAAGACCTTTTTTATTACCTTGAAATGCAGAAAATAGTCGATACGTAAAAATTATTTTGATACCATGAATGCAGAAATAGACTGGTTTTTCGAAAAAGACGGTCCATGGCAGGCAGCCTATAAGCGACTAAGAACCATCTTACTTAGCTGCAATTTGAAAGAAGAAGTAAAATGGGGTTGTCCTTGTTATACCGAAGGCGGTAAAAACGTGGTTTTACTACATGGCTTTAAAGCATACTGTGCTTTGTTGTTTCACAAAGGCGCTTTATTAAAGGATCCCGAAAAAATCCTGGTTCAACAAACAGCCAATGTGCAATCGGCCCGTCAAATCAGGTTCACCAACGTAAAAGAAATCACGCGACTCAAGCCAATACTCAAGGCTTATATTCTCGAAGCGATACAAGTGGAAAAAGCCGGTTTAAAAGTAGCCATGAAGAAACCGGCAGCATTTGCCATGGCCGATGAGTTCAAAAAAATACTCAAAGCCCAACCCGCGGTGAAAAAAGCATTCGAAGCCCTTACACCTGGCCGGCAACGCGCTTACCTGCTCCATTTCTCACAGCCCAAGCTGGCAACCACGCGGTTGTCAAGGGTCGAGAAATCGGTGCCAAGAATTCTCGCAGGCAAAGGATTGGATGATTAACTATCGGTCGGGTTGGTATTCCAAAATGTCGGCCGGTTGACAATCAAGTGCTTTGCAAATGGCTTCAAGTGTACTAAAGCGGATCGCTTTCGCTTTTCCGGTTTTTAGTATCGACAAATTGGACAAAGTGATATCCACTTTTTCAGACAACTCATTAAGCGACATTTTCCGCCTGGCCATCATTACGTCGAGATTTACAATAATTGGCATGGCTAGATGGTTAAGTCGTTTTCTGCCTGCAACTCAATGCCGCGTTTAAAAATAAATCCGATCACCAATAGGGTAGCACCCATAAAAAACCAAACGTCGCTGCCTGCCAAACCCATTTCCTTCATGCCTGACATGGGTATGCCCTTGCTGGTAAGCTGGCCGACATATTTACCCGCATATGAACAGAAGAAGCCGACCATGATCGTGAGCCAGGCGGTTAGAAAAAGAAAGCTGCCCACTTCCCGCGTGAAAGGTTTGGCCATATTGAGTTTATTCTCCTGCAACAAGACGATGATCCGATAAAAAATGCTCGCTTTAATCACCGCCACGATACAGATCAGCAAACAGATCGCCATAAAATGTCCCTTATCGTATTGGTACAGCGAAAGCATCGGCAGTTTGTTCCAAAAAAAGCCATCGGCATTGGGTTTGACAAAGGACCAGTAAATGCTGCTGACCAAAAAACCACCGGCATCGATGCACACGCCGATAAAGATGATCCAGCACAGCACCAGTAATACGCGCAGGATCTGTTGGGAACTGATTTTTATGTCCATTGTAATTATGTTTGAAAGTGCAAATTACAATCAATTATTGATAAACAATAATTATTTATTTTTTTAAAGGCTTATTTTGTCGATTTTCGACCAATTACCTCCTCATCTGTTGGTAGCATTGACTTGACTGGAATTTCGTCTTGACGTCGACCGCGGATGATTTGCAAAACGGACTGACACAACCCTGCCCGACGGCTTCCACTTAGGCCGTTGATGGAAGCCTTGCGAGATGGTTCGCCAGCAAAATCGCTACGTGTAGATTTGATGGCAGATGAATGATGCCACTACAGATTTCTGACAATTCGCCGCTAAACAGTTTTACAGAAAGCCCAACTCCAGCTTGGCTTCTTCGCTCATCATGCTGCGGTTCCAGGGTGGGTCGAAAGTAAGGTGTACGTGTACATCAGAAACGCCTTCTACCGCTTCTACTTTGCGTTGTACTTCGGCGATGATTTCTCCGGCCACGGGGCAGGCGGGCGCAGTGAGCGTCATGACGATTTTGATGGAACCATTGTCACCCACCTTTACTTCATACACCAGCCCCAATTCCCAAATATTGACAGGAATTTCAGGATCGTGTACCGTCTTCAGCACTTCTTCAATTTTATCGCGCAAGCTTGTTTCCATCTAATGAACTATTGTTTTTCTTTTGCCTGGTAAGCCAGTGCATAGGCCTTGATCTGTTTCAGCATCGACAACAAACCGTTTGAGCGGGTCAGGGATAAATGATTGCGCAAACCAATGGCATCAATAAAATAAATATCGGCTGCAGCAATGGCCGCCGGCGTTTGTCCCGACAGCACATCCACCACCATGCTCACCAAACCCTTGGTAATAACCGCATCACTATCGGCCGTGAAATATAATTTGCCATCCTTCCAATCGGCGTGCAGCCATACCCGGCTTTGGCAACCCCTGATCAGCCGGTCGTCGGTTTTATACCTTGCATCAATCAGGGGCAGGTCCTTCCCCATTTGTATGATGTGCTCGTATTTATCGGTCCATTCGTCAAAAAGGCTGAAAGTATCGATGAGTTCGTCCTGCTTTTCTTTAATGGTCATAACAACCACAAATGTCCGGAATTAGGCCAACATCTTCGCTGCCTTTTCGATACCGGCTACCAACTGGTCTACTTCAGCCATGGTATTGTAAAACGCGAATGAAGCGCGTACCGTGCCGGGTATCCCAAACAGGTCCATCAAGGGCTGGGTGCAGTGGTGACCGGTTCGCACGGCAATGCCCTGCTGGTCGAGCAGTTCACCCATATCGTAGGGATGAATATCTTTTACCAGGAAAGAAATAGCGCCGGCGCGGTGGGCTGCTTCACCGATAAAACGGAGACCATCGATAGCAGCCAGCCGTTCGTATGCATACCCCACCAACTGTTCTTCGGCCTGCGCGATATTTTCAATACCAATACCATTGATATAATCTACTGCTGCGCCCAGGGCGATGGCCCCGGAGATATCAGGCGTACCCGCTTCAAACTTAAAGGGCAGTTCGTTGAAAGTGGTTTTAGAGAAAGTGACCGTTTTGATCATATCGCCCCCCCCTTCAAAAGGCGGCATTTGGTTCAACCACTTTTCTTTTCCGTACAACACGCCGATGCCGGTGGGTCCGTACATTTTATGTGCAGAGAAAGCGAGAAAATCAATATCCAGCACCTGTACATTGATCGGCATGTGCTGTACTGCTTGTGCGCCATCTACCAATACCGGAATGCCAAACGCATGTGCTTTCTGCACAATGGTCGAAATTGGGTTCACGGTTCCCAGGCTATTGGACACATAGGTGATGGCAACGATTTTAACCTTTGGCGTCAGCAGTTGGTCAAAGGCCTCCATATCAAGCTCACCTTTGTCGTTGATGGGCACTACTTTCAAGCTGGCGCCCTTCTCTTCACAAATCAATTGCCAGGGAACAATATTGGAATGGTGTTCCATGGCCGAGATCATCACTTCGTCGCCCGCTGTCAAAAAAGCCCGCCCGAAACTATTACTCACCAGGTTGATGGCATTGGTGGTACCCTTGGTGAATATCAGTTCATGGTCGTGGCTGGCATGTATATATGCGGCCAGTTTTTTGCGCGACAACTCATAGGCTTCTGTGGCCCGCTGGCTCAGGTAATGTACGCCGCGGTGCACATTGCTATTGTACTCGGTATAATATTTATCGAGACACGCTATAACCTCTATTGGTTTTTGGGTGGTGGCTGCATTGTCGAAATAAACCAGGGGCTTGCCGTGTACCCTGGTTTGCAGGATCGGAAAATCAAGGCGGATTTTTTCAATATCCAGTGGGCTAAGGGCAGTATGCAGGTCAGACCCGGTCATACAAACTTTCCATTTTTTGGGTGATCAACGCCTCCACACAGTCGCGAACAGCAGCGATTGGCATCTGCTGGGTAACATCGAAAGCAAAGGCTTTTACCAACATATTACGGGCCGAGTCTTCACCAATGCCGCGTGCTTTCAGGTAGAACAACGCGTTTTCATCAAAGCTGCCCAGGGTTGAACCGTGGCTGCATTTTACATCGTCTGCAAAGATCTCCAACTGTGGTTTTGAATCGACCACGGCCTTATCGCTCAGCAGCATGTTGTTGTTCTGCTGGAAAGCATTGGTTTTTTGTGCATCGAGTTGAACCATGATCTTACCATTGAACACCGCGCGAGCGCTATCGGCCAACACACCTTTGTACAACTCATTGCTGTAACAATGCGGATTGGCATGGTTTACCAGGGTATGGTTATCGACCAATTGGCTGCCACCAGCGAGGTACAAACCAAAGAGATGCGATTCGGTATTAGATGCCTGCAAATCGAGGTGCAGGTTGTTCCGCACCAAAGAAGCGCCGGGCAGCGTATACGTATGGTTGTTATACAGGCTGTCGGCCTTCTGGCTAACCTGCGTAAAATTGACAAGATGAAAATTGGTTGGCGTTGCCTGAATATGATAGTGATCCAGTTGCGCATTTTCGGCGACCACGCATTCGGTAACGCCATTCACAAATAAAGCGGCTTGTCCGTCGACCACATACCGTTCAATCACCGACAACTTACTGCTACGTTGCGCTATCAGCAACAAGCGCGGCTGCGCGAAGAATGGCCAGGCAGCATTGTAATGATGGGTTATGAGCAGGGGTTTATCGATGCTGGCGTTTTTATCTACCTCTATCAACAAACCATCGGTAAAGAGGGCTGTATTCAGTGCGGCAAAACCTTGCTGCGATAAATTGATGCTTTGCCCCAGGTATTGCTGCACAATAGGACTGTTTGCAGCCTCTTTCAAAGAATGAATGGATAGGCCTTTCGCAACCGGCAACTCTACCGGGATGCCGTTGTTAATGACCACCTCATACGCATCGAGGGCCGACAAATCGATGGCGCTGCCGCCGTTAGCGGGTGCAGCCGGTTGCAATTGATAGGCTTCTTTCAAATACGGCGTTACATTGGTAAAGCGCCACTCTTCGTTCTTGGTCGTAGGAAAGCCATTTGCGGTAAAAGAAGCAAAAGCGTTTGCGCGTAACCGGGAGAGCCAGGGTTCGGCTGTTGCCGTTTCTCTTTCGGCATACTGCGCCGACAACTGATCGTATAATGTAGTCGTAATAATCATGTTAGCTGTTAGAATATGCCGGTTCCTTGATCCAATCATAACCCCGTTCTTCTAATTCGAGGGCCAATTCTTTGGTGCCTGATTTTACTATGCGGCCGTTGTACAATACATGCACGAAATCGGGTACGATGTACTCGAGCAACCGTTGGTAGTGGGTGATCACGACAAAAGCATTTTTGTCGCTCCGTAATTTGTTCACGCCGTTTGACACGATACGCAATGCGTCGATATCAAGTCCCGAATCGGTTTCGTCGAGGATGGCCAGTTTCGGCTCCAGCATGGCCAATTGGAAAATCTCATTTCTTTTTTTCTCGCCGCCTGAAAAACCTTCGTTGAGTGATCGGTTCACCAGCTTGGCATCAAACTCCACCAATTGCTGCTTCTCTTTGGTCATGCGCAAAAACTCTTTTGCATCCATCGGCGGTTCCTGGCGATACGCGCGGATTTCATTCAAAGCCGTACGCAGAAAATTGATATTCGACACACCGGGGATTTCGATGGGGTATTGAAACGCCAGAAACAGGCCTTCGCGGGCCCTGTCTTCTACCGAAAGATCCAGCAGGTTCTTACCGTCAAATATGACTTCGCCGCCCGTTACTTCATAGGTTTCGCGCCCCGCCAATACCGAAGCCAGTGAGCTCTTGCCCGAGCCATTGGGGCCCATGATGGCGTGCACTTCGCCGGCGTTCACCTCCAGGTTGATACCTTTGAGGATCTGCTTGCCGTCGATGCCCGCCTGTAAATTTTTGATACTTAACATAGTCGTTTGTCGATATTTCAATTTGTGCAGGGTGCAGGCCTAGCCTACGCTTCCCTCCAGTGAGATAGATAAAAGTTTTTGTGCTTCCACTGCAAATTCCATGGGCAGTTGGTTCAATACTTCGCGGGCATAACCATTCACAATCAGTGCCACGGCTTTCTCGGTTTCAATGCCACGCTGGTTGAGGTAAAACAACTGGTCTTCACCAATTTTGGACGTCGTAGCCTCGTGCTCGATCATGGCCGTATTGTTCTTCGATTCGATATACGGAAAAGTGTGTGCACCACAACGATCACCAATCAACAAAGAATCACACTGCGTGAAATTGCGCGCATTCTCGGCTTTGCTGCCCACCTGTACCAATCCTCGGTAGGTGTTTTGTCCCTCGCCGGCTGAAATGCCTTTTGAAATAATCCGGCTCCGGGTATTTTTTCCGATATGAAACATCTTGGTACCCGTATCTGCAACCTGCTTATTACGGGTTACCGCCACCGAATAAAATTCACCGCTGCTGTGGTCGCCTTGTAAGATGACACTGGGGTATTTCCAGGTAATGGCCGAGCCGGTTTCTACCTGCGTCCACGATATTTTTGCATGTGCGCCTTTGCACACGCCACGTTTGGTTACAAAATTATAAATGCCCCCCTTGCCGTCTTTATCGCCCGGATACCAGTTCTGCACGGTGCTGTATTTGATCTCAGCATGATCGAGTGCAATGAGTTCCACCACCGCCGCATGCAATTGGTTCTCGTCGCGCTTAGGCGCGGTACAACCTTCGAGATAGCTAACATAACTGCCTTCGTCGGCGATGATCAGTGTGCGTTCAAACTGACCGGTGTTCTGGGTATTGATCCGGAAATAAGTCGACAGTTCCATTGGGCAGCGCACACCCTTGGGTATGTACACGAAGGAACCGTCTGAAAAAGCTGCTGCGTTGAGTGCAGCATATAAGTTATCGGAATAAGGCACCACCGAACCGAGGTATTTCTGCACCAGTTCAGGGTGTTCTTTAACTGCTTCACTGATTGAGCAAAATATTACACCATGTTCTTTCAGTGTTTCTTTAAAAGTAGTGGCTACGGAAACACTGTCGAAAACCGCATCAACGGCTACACCCGATAATAGTTTCTGTTCCGACAAAGGGATACCCAGTTTCTCAAAGGTTTCCAGCAGGGCTGGATCCACTTCATCCAAACTCTTGTATTTGGCACCTGACTTGGGGGCGGCATAATAAGAGATTGCTTGAAAATCGACCTTGGGCAATTCGAAATTCTGCCAGGTGGGCTCGGGCTGTTTCAAAAAGGAATGATAGGCTTTCATCCGCCAGTCGCGCAACCATTGTGGCTCCTCTTTTTTGGCGGAGATAAAATGAATAGTGTCTTCGTTCAGGCCTTTCGGTGCCACTTCCATTTCAATATCCGTCACAAACCCAAACTCATATTCTTTGTCAATATAATCGTCGAGTATGTCGTTGCTCTTATTGTTCTCCATGATGTTTCTTTTTAGGGTTGTGTGGCCCCGGCTTTGATCCGGTACACACAATGCGGATCGCCCGACAAAAGGTGTTGCTCACGCTCCACCTGGAATTGCTCGCCGATCAACGCTTTAAAATTTTCCAGTTCTGCCTTGCAAAAGCCTTTGCATTCGGTGGCGGCGGCACAAATGGGACAATGGTTTTCAACCAGCACATAATCCCCCGCCTCTTCTTTCCATTCTGCCATATAACCTTCTTCAGACCTGATCTTCACAATGGTTTGCAGCTTCTCTTCCAACGTACTGGTATCGCGCAACCTGTTCACATATCGCTCAAACCTTTTTTTCTCCCGTTCATTGATCAACTGATCGATCGCTTCGGCGCCCATTAATTTTTTCACCGCCTGCAGCAGATCGACAGATAACTTCGCATGGGCATCGGGCAGTCGCGACAGCCCACTGGCCGTTAGCGTATAATACGTTACGGGCCGGCCTACCCCCATATTTTTTACTTCCCGCTGTACTTGTCCGGCTTCAGACAGCTTCAACAGTTTCAACCGGGCGCCTTCTTTGGTTATTCCCAACGCCGATGCCAATTGCGCAGCCGTTGTTTCCGTTTTCGACTGCACAAACCGCAAAATATCGTCTGCACGCACGCCTTTCATTTAACAACAATATGTTGGATAATCCGAGCCGCAAATATAGCGAAATCGGGGGTGGAAACCGAGCGCAAATACGTTCCACTGGCGAAATTTGGCCAAAAAAACAGTTGGTTCGGCAAAATCTACGGGCTTTGTCTAAGCGCTACCTGTCAACCCGCCTGGGGAACCACGATGGAAGCGATTTTCCGGCCACCTTATACCCGAAATAGTCGACTATTGATTGGGCATTTCAGGCAACGGTGCTGCTGCTGAATAAATTACGCAGGCGATTTTTTCTTATTTTGCAATATAGGAATGCCATACTGCCAGGCTCGGTGTCAGGCGGATGCTGTAAACGATTGTAATCAACGATGATGACCAGAATAAAAATGCTGTTGGGCTGTTTTTGGTTGGCCTTTACGGCAACCATCGCACTGGGCCAGGAAAAACCCTGGATGATCGGCCCATTTGTTAAACAAGACAATGCCAATCCCTGCCTGAAGCCGCAAAAAACTTCTTTTCGTGATCCGGTATTGGGTCGATCTGTTGAATGGGAAGCACAGGATGTGTACAACCCTGCCGCCCTGGTGAAAGCCGGCAAAATCATCTTGCTCTACCGGGCAGAAGACACGGTGAAACAATATGCCGGCACCTCCCGCATTGGCATTGCCACCAGTAACGATGGGCTTGTTTTCAAGACCTTCCCCCAACCGGTACTGTACCCGGCCAATGATGCCATGCTTGTTTATGAAACCGGTGGTGGTGTGGAAGATCCGCGCGTGGTGCAAGACGACAACGGCAAGTACTATATGACTTATACAGCGTATGACGGTACCACAGCCCGCTTATTTATTGCCAGTTCGAACGACCTGAAACACTGGACAAAACATGGCTCCGTGTTTGCAAAAGCAGAGAATGGAAAATATATCAATTACTGGTCTAAATCTGGGTCCATTGTTTCGGAGATAAAAAACGGTACCATGGTGGCCCGAAAAATAAATGGGCTCTATTGGATGTATTGGGGCGAATCGAATATATATGCAGCTACTTCCAAAAACCTGATCGATTGGGTGCCCTTGCCCGAAACCGATCCTGCCAAAAAACAATACGACTCAGCCCGGCACTACGAAGCATTTAAAATTGTGTTTGGCCCACGGCGCGGAAAATTTGACAGCCAATTGGTTGAACCCGGGCCGCCTGCCATCCTTACCGAACACGGCATTGTTTTCTTGTACAATAGTCGAAATAGTCCCGAGAACGGCGACAAATCATTACCCGCCGGCACGTACGCCGCGGGTCAAATCCTGCTCGACAAAAACGATCCGCTGAAAGTGATCGATCGCTGCGACAATTATTTTATCAAACCAGAAAAACCCTACGAGCTAGCAGGACAAGTCAATCATGTTTGCTTTGTAGAAGGATTGGTGCAATTCAATAACAAATGGTTCCTGTATTATGGAACGGCCGATTCAAAAATCGCCGTAGCCACCAGTGAGATCAAACCCTGATTTTTTGATCAGGGTGTTTTCAGCAAACTGTTCATCGTTTCTTCAAAATCCTGTACATACTCTTTGTATTGATCGGTTGCCGGGCCAAAAAAACCGCCATGTACTTTTTTCACGCGGCCGTCGCGGCCAATGAATATGGTGCTGGGAAAGGATTTGATCGAGGTTAGCTGCGGTAATGTTTTTTCGGTTCGGAGTGAATCGCTTGCAGTCACACCGGTTATGAGGATCGGGTAATCGACCGCAAAACGATCTTTGAATTTGCGCAGCGTTTTTACTGATCTTGCATTGTCGGTACTATACTCATACGCGAGGCCAATCATTTCCACACCCCGGTTTTTATTCGCTTTGTAAAACTTGCTTAAGAACTGGGTTTCATCCATGCAATTGGGACACCAACTACCCATGATTTGAATCACCACTACTTTGTTTTTGAACTGTGCATCGTTGATGCCGACCAGTTTGCCATCGAGGTCAGGAAAACGAAAATCCAATCGATCATCGGTGCCGCGCAAACCCATGGCCACTGATTCAAGCGATACTTTTGCCTGGTCATTTCGTTGGGCGCTGAATGTTTCCAGCCTGGTTGGTCCCGAGAAAAACTTGCCGCCATCAATCGTATTCGCATCGCTGATATGCGCTTTGAAAACATAGGCATGGCTGCCATCAAATGTGCCGAGGAAAAGACTATCACCGCTAACAATGCCTTCCAGAAACCGGTAATCGCCCGAAGCAGAAACAATGCTGCCCGACAACTGGTTGCCTTTTTGACTGAACTCGCCGACCGCAATATCATCTGCTTTTTTGTTGCCAAAATGCATCTCCCATTTACCGGTGATATTGTGTTTTGCGGGCGCTTTACCGATGAAACGCGGTTCATGGCCCGGTTTGGCCACGAAGGGCATTACAATGGTTTTGCCACTGGTTCCTTTGATCCAGTTACCTGCCAGCGATCCATCTTTCTGCAATTGCAAGCGAAAAGAAGATTCAAAAAAAGGCATTTCAATAAAAAGGGAATCACCTGCCAGTTCAATGTTTTTTACTTCGAGCCGTTCGCTGGCGTTGTGGATGTGGATCAGGGGCTTCGAACTCGGATAACTCACCTCAAAATTGAATACAATCGGCTCCCCATCGGCCCGCAGCAGGGCGCCTTTCCACCAACCAGTTTGCATTTTTTTTGACTCCCCACCTACGGCAACCAAAGCCGTGACCATCAACATTATAAAAGCCTTACCAAATCCGATCATAGTCCACAAAATTAGTGGGGCAATTTACGGGTTATTTTTTATTCAGGTTGGCCAGCATGTCTTTGGTCATCCGGTCGAGGTTGTATTCTTCTTTCCAGCCCCAGTCTTTTCTGGCCACACTGTCGTCGATGCTTTGCGGCCAGCTATCAGCAATGGCCTGGCGATAGTCGGGTGCATAGGTAACCTGGAAATTGGGAATCTCCTTTTGTATAGCCTCCGCAATTTCTTTCGGCGAGAAACTCATACCCGACAAGTTATAAGACGTACGCACGGTGATTTTTTCAGCCGGCGCTTCCATGAGTTCGATAGTGGCGCGAATGGCATCGGGCATATACATCATGGGCAGGTAGGTATCTTCTTTCAGGAAGCAGGTGTATTTGCCCTCTTCCAATGCTTCGTGGAAAATTTCAACGGCATAATCGGTGGTGCCACCGCCGGGTGCTGATTTATAACTGATGAGTCCCGGGTAACGCAAACTGCGCACATCAACACCAAATCGCTGGAAATAATAGTTGCACCAAAACTCGCCGGCGTATTTGGAAATACCATAAACGGTGGTGGGTTCGATGATGGTGAACTGCGGACAATTCTTCTTGGGCGAAGTGGGTCCAAATACCGCAATGGAAGATGGCCAGTACACTTTGTGTAATTTTTCTTCGCGCGCAATATCGAGCACATTCAACAGGCTTTGCATGTTCAGGTGCCAGGCCAGGTTGGGATTTTTTTCGCCGGTGGCGGATAAGATAGCCGCCAGTAAGAATATCTGGGTGATGCCCTGACGGATCACCAGCACATGCAGCATTTCTTTGTTCAGGGCATCGATCGATACATAGGGACCGGTGCCGTGCAACAATTCATTTTCTTCGCGTAGGTCGGCCGCCAACACGTTGGTATTGCCATGGATCTTTCTAAGTGCCAGTGTTAGTTCAACGCCAATTTGTCCGCAGGCGCCAATAACGAGAATTTTTTCTTTTGCCAAGGGAAGAATTTTACAAGGCCAAAAGTAAATAGTTAAACCTAAAAAATGGTTGTTGCGAGAACGATTGGCGCTGGTTGCTGGGCTGCAAACGATTGTGCTGGCCGGCAACCGAAGGCCATAAGCAAAGGTTTCCTATTTTCGCAGCGGCAAAATTTTTGCCGAGCAGATAAAAACCTTAACCAGGAACAGTAATGTCGAAATCATTTTTCAATCCGGCCGTGGAAAGTTCGGCCAACAATAAATTCCGGGAAAAGAGATTTCAGTTTTTCTTGTCTCAACTGCTTAAAATCGACAAGGGCCAGCCAATCACCATACTTGATATTGGCGGCACCGAAATTTTTTGGGAAAGAATGAATTTCACAAACCGTCCCAATGTGCGTATCACGCTTCTAAACCTTGAAAAAGTCAATACACATTTTCCTGGTTTTGTCAGTATAAAGGGCGACGCATGTGATTTACATGACATCAATGACAAGGCTTTTGACATTGTCTTCTCTAATTCTGTCATAGAACACCTGTTTAACTTTGAGAACCAGCAAAAAATGGCCAACGAAGCAATGCGGGTCGGAAAGTATTACTATATCCAAACCCCCAACTTCTATTTCCCTATCGAACCTCATTGGATGTTTCCATTTTTTCAAGTGTTGCCCTTCAGCCTAAAAGTATTTCTAACAAGAAATTTCAATATGGGTCACTACAACAAGATACCCGATCAGAAAGAAGCGGAAAAACAAGTAAATGAGGTAAAGCTCCTGACGAGAGCACAAATGGCGAGGCTGTTTCCAAACGGCAAAATGTTTTTGGAAAAATTCCTGGGACTGAATAAATCGATCACGATGTACCATTTTCCTGATGAAAAGTTAACCAGCCAGGCTAACTAAGAACTTTACTTTATTTACATTTGACTCCATACATTTTACTATGCGACCATTCCTGAAAGAACTTTTCGCCGGGCAGCAATACGATGAAAAAAACTTTTTCCTGATTGCCGGCCCCTGTGTCATTGAGAACGAAGAACTGCTGACGCAGGTGGCAGAAAAAGTAAGCAGCGAATGTACCCGGCTGGGCATCCCCTATATTTTTAAGTCTTCTTACCGAAAAGCCAATCGCACATCGGCTGCTTCTTTCACCGGACTCGGTGATGAACTTGGGCTATCGTTACTAAAAAAAACCGGCGAGCGTTTTCACTTGCCAACTACCACCGATATACACGCACACGATGAGGCGGCACCGGCGGCCGTTTATGCCGACGTATTACAGATCCCCGCCTTCCTTTGCCGCCAAACCGATTTGCTGGTCGCTGCGGCACAAACGGGCAAGGTGATCAATGTGAAAAAAGGACAATTCCTCAGCGGGCCCGCCATGCGCTTCGCTGTGGAGAAAATTCGCAATGCAGGCAACGATAAAATCATCCTTACTGAAAGAGGTACAACCTTTGGTTACCAAGACCTGGTGGTTGATTTCCGCAACATTCCCTGGATGAAATCACATGGCGTACCGGTAGTGATGGATGTTACCCATAGCCTGCAGCAACCCAACCAAAGCTCGGGTGTAACCGGGGGCAACCCGCAACTCATTGGTACCATCGCCAAAGCCGCGCTGGCGGCCGGTGCCGATGGACTGTTCATAGAAACACATCCCAATCCCGCCGCCGCGCTCAGTGATGGCGCCAATATGCTGCAATTGGATTTATTGCCTTCCTTGTTGGAAGAGCTGGTGCGGTTGCGCCAAGCATTGTAGCCGCAATAGTGGTGCATGCACCGTGCTTCACGCTCGATTATTCTCTTCGGTAATTGCATTTTTGTCAAACATCGTTGGCCCCAGAGATGGTATAAAAAGCCCATTAGGGAACAGGAAAGCCCTACATCTTTTTAGTGAATGACGACCGGCTTCTTGGCACGGTTGAACCATAGATTGGGTTACGTTGTACAATAGCGGGACAGAAAACTATACTAAATTTATTAGCTTTATTTTGGCAAAACATACTCTAAAATCCTCAATTCGCGATTTGCGAATTGAGGATTTTAGAGTATGTTTGACTTATGAGAAAACACAATGGCATGCGGCCACAGGATATAGTAATCCTTTTGAAAATTATTGTGAAGGGTGCTCTGCCTTGGCAAAATAAGGACTTAGCCGCAGAACTATTTATCAGTCCTTCTGAAATATCCGAATCACTTTACAGGAGTTCACTGGCCGGGTTGATTGATTCTGACCAACGCAAGAAAGTTTATCGTCAATCGATGATGGAGTTCTTAGAACATGGCCTGCATTATGTTTTCCCAACACAACCCGGCACAATAGCAAATGGCGTTTACACTGCCCATTCCCACCCTTTCATGCAGCAACAATTCAAAGTTGAAGCCCTACATTATGTTTGGCCGGAAGCCCAGGGTAATGTACGAGGTTTAAGCATCGAGCCATTATATAAAGAACAAGTAAAAGCTGCTTTACGTGATGAAAAATTATACCTAATGCTTGCCCTTCTCGATGTTATTCGGGTTGGCCGGGTACGGGAATGCAAAGTCGCCATTGATGAACTCAAAAAACTGATACTATGAAACATGTGCACGAGAATATTGTTCGTATCAAAGCAGTACAAAGTAGTCTGGGAGAGCTCAGGGATAAAGTTGTTTATGTCGGTGGCGCAACCGTTTCCCTATATGCCCAACGAGAAGCACCGGAGATACGCGAAACCAAAGACGTTGATATCCTGGTTGAAATAGCAACGAACTGGGACTACGCAGCTGTTGAAGAACAACTCCGTCGTCTTGGATATCAGAACGACCTGGAATCTAAGTTTATTGGCCGCTATGTGTTATCGGGACTTATAGTTGACTTAATGGCCACAGAGGAAAAAATATTGGGGTTCAGCAATAAATGGTATAAAGAAGGCTTTCATACTGCGATCAATCACCAGATAGACGATCTTGTTACAGTAAAAATATTTGACTGCCCGCATTTCATTGGTTCCAAAATCGAGGCCTTTAAAAATCGTGGAAAAGGTGATGGACGATTTAGTAGTGATTTTGAAGATATCGTGTTCATTCTCGAAAACCGACCTACTGTCTGGGAGGAAATGGAACGAACAACCTCGAAGCTAAAAAAATACCTGAAACAAGAATTTCAAGCATTTGCCGTAAATCCCTACATGGAAGAATGGATAGCTTCCCACTCCAACTTTTATACTGCCCAAAGTACATCCCTGATCCTGGAAAGCCTTACAAAATATGTAGGTAGTTAACTTAAATAACGATCATGCCGATCCAAATCCCTCTTAAAATCATATTGTAAAGTAATCCGTGTAGTTAAAAAGTTTATCTACAAAACCTGAAATTTCATAAGAATATCTTGTTGATCATCATCACCCAGCTTGAAAATGTGCCGGCCAAAAGCTTTGAAGCCATAGTTTTCATAAAAGCCCATCGCTTTCGGGTTCTCTTCCCATACACCCAGCCACACAAAATCAAACCCACGGTCACGGGCAACCGAAACCGCTTTGTCGCAGAACAGCTTTCCAATTTTCTTTCCCTGGAATGCTTTCAACACATAAATCCGTTCTATTTCCAGCGATCGCTCACCTTTTAATTCTGTTTGTGAATGCCCGGTGTTCAATCGCAAAAAACCGGCTACCTGCTGGTCGAACCACGCGAAATAATATAAAATGGTTTCATCCTGTAGCTCTTTCAGCAATTGTTCCGTCGAAAAATGGGTTATTATATGCTGCTCCAGGTTTTCAGGCGTATTGACGGCCCCATAGGTGTCAATAAAGGTTTGTATACTGATTGTACGCAAAACATCGACATCGGTGATTGCCACTGGCTGTATGTTTATCCATTCCATAAAGGGTGTAACAAGAACATTCAATATAAAGAAAAAGCGGCCGAAGCCGCTCATTCTATTTGTACTTAAACGCTTTATTGGGGTGCGGTGGCGGCGGCGGCACAGGCACCGGTTTCTCTTTGATTTGTTGTTGCAGGTATTTGATGGCATATTCAAGCTGCGCATCTTTTCCCTTATAGGTTTCGAAGGGAAGATTATCCACTTCAATATCGGGTACTACGCCCTCGCCTTCAATCAGCCATTTTCCTTCAGGGCCGTAAACACCAAATTCTGCAGCCGTGGCAACGCCGTTGTCAACCAACCGGTTACTGCCCGTCAACCAGATCTCGCCACCCCAGGTACGCATACCAATCACTTTACCCAATCCCAATCGACGGAATCCTTCCGACACAGCTTCGCCATCAGACGCTGTTTGCTGGTCGCACAGAATTACCATGTGGCCGCGGAAAGCATATTGCATGTTCCAATAGGGTTTCCCCGCGCGACCCTGCCAGTACATCCAGGCCTTGCGCATGAGCTTCTCCAAAACCCAGCTATCTATATTGCCACCGTTGTTGTTGCGTACATCGATGATGAGTCCGCTGCGGTTAAATACCGGATAATACTGCTTCACAAAATCGTCCATATCGTCTGAGCCCATGGCCTTGAGGTGAACATACCCGATATCATTGCTACTCATCGCATCTACTTTCTCGCGATTATTCAATTCCCATTCATTGTACCGCAATAATTTATCGACATAACCCGCGCAGGGTTTGATTACTTCGGCATAACTAACGCCTTTGGCGTTTGTCAATGTCAGTTTCACTGCGCGACCAACTTTATTCAGCAACAAAGCCTGAATACTACCCACTTCTTTCAAAGGTATATTGTCGATCATGGTAATCACGTCAGCTTCGCGAATGGCAGATCCACGGGTGGCCAGCGGAGACCGAAAATCTGGATAGTCGGCATCTGAACGATATATATGTACAATCTTTTCGCCATTCGCCACGCGTTCGGTACGTGCCCCCAAAAAGCCCATCGGCATCTGGTCGGGCGAATGGCGCTTGTCGCCACCACCTACAAAAGTGTGTAGCGCCGATAGTTCACCCACCATCTGGCTGATCAGGTCGTCCAATTCCCAACGATCGGTAACACGCTCCACCAGGGCTTCGTATTGCTGTCGCACCGCCAACCAATCCACCTGGTGCATATCGCGGTCGTAAAAATAATCGCGCATCAACAACCAGGCATCGTGAAAAATCTGCTTCCAGTCTTGCACCGGATCCAGCACATAGGACCAGTTATCGAGCGACAACCTCGATTTGTCATAATCCACTTTTTGCCCATTGGCTTCTGCTATCGCCAACAGGTTGTTCTGGAAATTCAACAATATTTTCTTTTTATCGGCCGACAATTGCACGCTTTCCACTTTCTTCGCCGCTTCTATCGGTTCGTATTTTTTTGCCGCCTCAATTTTCAACGATTGTAAAGTAGCGCCCTCAAGGCTACCCTCTTCACCACGATCCAACCAATAGAGATAACCATCCGCCACCCATAGTCCGCCATAGTTGCCGCTTTTCACCGGCACCTGGTACAATTCATCGGTAACGCGGTCCCAATCCACTTCCTTGTCAACAATCACTTCTTTTGTTTTCTTGGCCTTCCCTTTAGGTTTCTTTTCCGCTACTTCCGCCTTCTTTTCCATCCACAACGAATCAGTGAGCCAGGAATCATCCATCACAAAAGGAAACTTGGCTGCACTGTCGAGTGCCATCGCATAGATATTGGTTGTTTCCGTATAATACGGCTCGGGTGCCCTCGAGCCCCAGGGACCACCCACACGCGTTTTCAGGTTGCGGTCCGATAAAAAATACAACCACTTGCTGTCTTTCGACCAGGCAGCCCCATAACTATCGAGCCGCGAAGTAGTAATGGCACGCAGTTTTTTCTTTTGTAATTCAAACAACCACAATTGACTGTTCAGGTTGGCAATACCGTTGGTAAACGTAAAATATTTACTATCGGGCGACCAATTGATGTCGCCGATGCCGGCATAACTACTGTCGAACGTAAACAGAATATTCCCATTGCGCATATCGGCCAATCGCATCACTGCATTTTTGTCAACAAATGCCACCCATTTTGCATCGGGCGACACCGTAAAATTGGTGATCAGGGTCTTGGTACCATGCGTCACCTGGCGGGCGCTGTCGCTGCCATCGGCCGACATTTTCCAGATCTCGAACTCACCACTCTTATCGCTCAGCACGGCAATATTTTTGTCGTCGATAAAATGTACTTCGCGGTGGCGAATACCATCCTGTTTGCGTGGCTCGATCCATCGATCGCTTTTGGCCGGCGATACAAAAACACGCCCGCGGCTGATCAAAGCAGCATAATTGCCATTGGGCGAAATATCTGCATAGCTGATACTACCCGAAGGGTTCTTGATCCAACGCGGCTTGCGCTGGTCGAAATCAGACCGCAATGTAATGGGCAGAACTTTTTCCTGGTTGGTGGCGATATCATACAGGCAGACATCTGCGCCTTTCTGGTATACCACGCGGCCATTTTGCAGGTTGGGCGATTGCAGGTCCCAGCCTTTGGAGAAGGTTTGCTGCTGTAGGTCTTTGCCACTGCTGTTCATGCTCCAGAGGTTCATGGTACCATCGCGGTCGCTTAAAAAATATACGCGGCCATTGTAAAACATCGGGCTGGTACTGGTGCCTTTGTAATCGGCCGTGAGGTTTACCGCTTCATGCTTACCGTCAAATTTCCAAATCTGCTCAATGAATCCACCAACATAGCGTTTCGTTTTGCTGCCTTGGTTGGGCAAGCGGGTGAAATACAAATTCCCTTCACCGTCATAAACCCCAAAGGAAGCTTGCCAAAGTGGCACTGGCTCGCGTTGCAGGCTCTTGGGATCCACCGTAAACAATTGCGGCATTTCAGTTTGCGCAAACAGGCTGCTCCTGAAAAGGATCTTACCGTTCGGCAGATAACCCGATGGATAAATCGCACTTCCATCGTAGGTGATTCGTTTGGGAACACCGCCGACGGCCGGCATGGTGTACAGTTCTGACGGACCTTCATACTGTCCAATAAAAACCAGTTGCTGCCCATCGGGTGAAAATTTCGCAGCTGATTCCATTCCTGCATGGGTGGTGAGTCGCGAACTGTTTCCGGTCGAAAGATCATAGGTCCACAGATCGCCTTCAGCCGTAAATACAACAGCATTTTCGTAAATCGCGGGATAGCGGTAATATCCCTTTTGCTGGCCATATGCTGAAGCGCAGATCAGCAAGGCCAACGCCGACAAAAGCCGGATTTGCATAGTGGGTAATTTGGGGTTATTTGTATATCTGAACTTCAATTTTTCCATCGGCATGTATTACTCCACGATACATGCCTTCGGTGTTAAACGGCATTGCATAATTGCCATCTTTGTCTACCGCAATCAATCCGCCATCACCGCCCAAAGCGGGCACTTGTTTCATGACCAGTTCATTCGCCGCGTCGATCAATGAAAACTTCCCAAACTGCATCATGTCGCTGATGGTTTTGGCCACCACCAAACGAATAAAATATTCGCCCCAGCCGGTACAACTGATGGCGCAGGTTTTATTGTTCGCATAAGTGCCCGCGCCGATAATGGGTGCATCACCGATACGACCATATTTTTTATTGGTCATGCCACCAGTACTGGTACCGGCCGCCAGGTTGCCCGACTTGTCGAGGGCCACCGCACCCACGGTGCCAAACTTCGAATCTTTGTTCTCGAACAAAAAAGCCTGCGTCACTTTCTTGCTGCCATGATCCAGTTCTGTTTTGAGCGAGTCTTCTTTCTTCACCCGCTGCAACGATTTCCAACGCTCTTCGGTATAGAAATATGATGGATCTACAATCTGTAAACCCTGGTCGGCTGCGAATTTCTCCGCCCCTTTTCCCGCCATCATCACGTGGTTGCTTTTTTCCATCACGGCACGCGCTGCCAGAATGGGGTTTCGGATTACCGTAACACCGGCCACCGAACCTGCTTGTAAACCTGAGCCATCCATGACCGCCGCATCCATTTCATTTTTTCCTTCATTGGTAAACACGGCTCCCTTGCCGGCATTGAAAAGTGGGTTGTCTTCCATCACCAGGATGGCTGCGGTTACCGCATCCATCGCCTTCCCGCCCGATTGCAAAACCGCATAGCCTTTTTGCAGGGCCAGGGTCAACGCTTCGCGGAAAGCCTGTTCCCGTTCGGGCGTCATTTGGCTCTTCAAAATGGTTCCGGCGCCGCCATGGATCACCAAAACGTATTTTTCCCTGGTATTTTCAGCATGATTTTGGCTGAATAGGTTGTTAAATAACAAGATTCCCAATAAACTGTATATCAGTCGCATATAGTAATTTCGTTTAATTGACCGGTAATCCGTGTCACCAAAGTAGCGAATCCTGAAAAAACTACTCTCCATAATTGGTTACATATTGCTGTCGCTGCTGCTATTGGTGGTGCTGGTCTATTTCCTATTGCAAACAACCCCGGTTCAAAACTACCTGGCCCGGCAAGCCGCCAACCGCTTGTCGAGCGCACTCAAAACGGAAGTGAAGGTATCGCATATTGACCTTGCTTTTTTCAACACCCTCGAATTGAAAGGCACCCTGGTTCGGGACCAGCAAAAAGACACCCTGTTGTACGCCGGCACCTTAAAAGTAAATATAACCGACTGGTTTTTTTTCAAAGACAAGGCTGAACTCAAATATATCGGGCTGGAAAATACCCTGGTTCACCTGCACCGTCGCGATTCCGTTTGGAACTACCAGTTCCTGATCGACTATTTTTCGGGGCCTTCCACCGGCAAGTCGAACAACCCGATTGAACTCTCCGTCAAAAATGTCGATTTTAAAAACATCCGCGTTTTGCAGGAAGATGAATGGCGCGGCGAAAACATGGGCCTCACGCTGTCATCGCTTGCACTCGAAACAGAAACCTTCGATCTCCACCAGAAAAACATCCACATTAAAAGCCTGGTGTTGTACCAGCCGGTTTTTTCCATTTATAATTATACGGGCTATCGACCGCCCCGGGTCTTTGCCAGTAACGATAGTATTCCACCGAATGACCCGGCGCACCTGCGTTGGAACCCGGGCAATTGGAATTTGCGCATCAATAACCTCGTCATCAACAACGGATCGTTTAGAAACGATGTAAAAACCGATCGGGCGCCGTATTACTATTTTGATGGCGCTCATTTTCAATGGAGCAAAATCAATGCGCGGTTTAGCGAGCTGGCCTTTGTAAATGACACCCTCAAAGCCAATATAGACCTGTCTACCGTAGAGCGTTCTGGCTTCAATGTTAAACTACTCAAAGCCAATTTGCGCTTTTATCCGGAAGCGATGGAGTTCAAGCAACTCGATATCCGTACCAATCGTAGTCACCTGCGGAATGCTTTCGCCATGCGGTACAAGACCTTCGACGACATGAGCGACTTTATTGAAAAAGTGGTGCTCGACGGACAATTCACCGATGCGGTTATACATAGCAGTGATATCGCTTATTTCGCCCCTGAACTGGCGAATTGGGATAAGGTGATTAATATAACGGGTAAGGCAAAAGGCACTATCAGCGACTTGAAAGGCGACAATGTGAAAGTAACGGCGGGACAGAATACCTTTCTCAACGGCGACTTTCGATTAACCGGTCTTCCGGATATTGAAAAAACCTATATTGATTTTACGGCCAATGATTTTCGCACCACCTATGCCGACGCCGTTCGCTTTCTGCCCGGCATTGCTGATCTTACCGAACTAGACCTGCCAAAACTCGAGTTCCTAAAATTCAAAGGAAGCTTTACCGGTTTCATTCGCGACTTTGTTACGTATGGTAGTATCGAAACGGCATTAGGCACCCTGGCCACCGATGTGAACATGAAAATTCCTGTCAAAGGAATACCTACCTACCAGGGCCGGTTGAGTACCGAAGATTTTCAACTGGGCAATTTTGTAAAGAACAACCAACTGGGGCATGTGGCTTTTGAAGGCGATGTTACAGGCAAGGGTTTCACCATGAATAACAACCTGGATGCCACGCTCAAAGGCAATATACCTTTTATCGAATACAACGACTATCACTACAAAGATATCGTGGTTGATGGTCGCCTGGCGAAAAAGAAATTCAATGGTAATGTGGTGGTAAATGACGAGCACCTGGAAGCCACCCTCCGCGGATTGGTGGACTTCTCTGGCAAAGTACCTTTGTTCGATTTCGAAGCATTGGTCAACACAGCCAACTTGCATTCCCTGCATTTTACCCGCGATGAGGTTGATTTCAACGGCAATTTCAATGTAAATTTTTCCGGCAATACCATCGACAATTTTATTGGTACGGCCCGGATCAGCGATGCCTCTGTTTTCAAGAACGGCCAAAAAATATCGTTCGACTCCTTGTATGTTGAATCGTCGGTGCAGGACAAAGGCTATAAGACCATCAACGTACAAAGCAATGAGTTCGACGCAGTGCTGGCCGGCGAATTCAATATCAGTTCTTTGCCCGATGCATTTCAAACTTTCCTCAACCGCTACTACCCCAGTTATATCGCGGCCTCCAAAAAGAAAGTGTACAATAATTTCAGCTTTTCGATTGTAACCAGAAAAGTAGATGACTACCTCGACTTGCTCGACAAAAGATTTAAAGGCTTTAACTACACCACGCTGAATGGACGCGTCAATACGCGTGAAAATATTTTCGACCTCGATGCCGAAGTGCCGCAGTTTAGTTATAAAAACCTTGCCTTTTCTGATATAAAATTCGAAGGTCGTGGCACCTATGATTCGCTGGTGGTAAAGTCGACCGTAGGTGATATTTTCGTGAACGACAGCTTGCATTTTCCCGGCACGCAGTTGTCGGTCGTTGCCGGCAATGACATGTCGAAGGTGAATATTCGCACCAGCGCCAACCAAACCTTGAACAGTGCCAATATTTCGGGGCGGGTTCAAACCCTGAAAGACGGCGTGCGCGTTCTTTTCGATCCTTCTCATTTCGACATCAATAACAAACAGTGGACCATCGACAAGGGCGGCGAATTGATTCTCAGTCGCGAACTGGTTACCAGCGACGGGGTCCGGATATTCAGCGCCGACCAGGAAATATTATTAAGCTCAGTTCCGTCGTCGGTCGGCAAAGGCAATGACCTGAAAATTGACCTGAAAAAAATAAACATCGGCGACTTCACACCCTTCTTTGTGAAAAGCAATCGTTTCGAAGGCTTGCTCACCGGCAGCATCGATGTGGTTGATCCTTTTGGCAACCTGCAAGTGGAGGCAGAAGCACGTGCGGAGCAATTCAGGATGGACAATGACTCGATCGGAGCCGTAGCGCTGAACAGCAGCTATAACAACAATACAGGCAAAGTACAGTTTAAAGCAAATGCCGTAAACCCCAACTACAATTTTGATATCGCCGGATTGGTCAATACCAAAGACAGTTTATCGGATGCGATCGATATCACGACCAACCTCAAAGACACTAAAATCGATTTGCTGCAACAATACCTCACCAGCATTTTCAGTAAGATTGAAGGCAAAGCATCGGGGCAATTGCGCATAGTGGGCGATCCCAGTTCATTGAAATATTTGGGTGATTTGACCTTGCAAGACGGCGGGCTACGCGTTGCTTATACCAAAGTGTATTATAAAATACCCACGGCAAAAGTTAGTTTCACCGATGGCCTGATTGATTTCGGACAGTTACAGATTCAAGATACCCTTGGCAACAAAGGACAAATCCTCGAAGGAAAATTATACCACAACAATTTTAAAGACATGATGTTCGACTTCCACATACAGTCGAACCGCCTGCTCCTGCTCAATACGACAGCCGCTGATAATGATCTATTTTATGGCAATGTAATTGGTCGGGCCGACATGACTTTTAACGGTCCGCAGCACGACATGGCTATGAATATCAGGGGTGAACCAACCGACAGCTCAAAAGTTTTCATCGCCACAAAAACCAGTCGCGAGAGTGCCGATGCAGACTTCATCGTGTGGAAACAGTACGGTAAGGAGATGGTCGATATTCGTCCATATGACCAGGAATCCAACCTCACGGTTTCGCTCGATATCACGGCCAATAACAAGGCCACCGTGTATATGATCATCGATGAAATGACCGGTGACATCATTCAAGCCCGCGGTAACGGCAACTTGAAAATGAAAGTGGGCACCAACGAAAATTTCACCATGAATGGTCGATACGAAATTGAAAGTGGTTATTATAATTTCAATTTCCAGGCAGGTCGGAAAACCTTCAAGCTGATGCCCGACCGAAACAATTATATCTCCTGGACCGGCGATCCCTATGAAGCAGTGTTGAAGATAGATGCCCTTTACGAAGCCGACAATGTACGTTTCAGCGACCTGCTGAGCAGTGGCGGATTCAGTGTTGTGGATGACAATGTGCGAAAGTTTCGCGGAACGGTGTATGTGATCGCCAACATCACCGACAAACTTTCCTCGCCCAAAATTGGTTTTCAGATCGAACTGCCTGAGAACAGCGCGATAAAAAATAATTTCGGCGCGCAATCATTGATTGAACTAATCCAGCGCGATGAAAATGAATTGTACAAACAAGTATCCTACCTGATATTGTTTAACCAGTTTGGCCCGCTAACGGCCGCAGGTAGCACCACCAACAACGGTAGTGCCATTGCGAATGCGGCGTTTGAAGGCATTGTGGTGAGCAGCATTTCCGGTTTCCTGAGCAGCGTGCTCTCCAACCAGTTTACCAAATTGTTCCAGGGCATTTTCAAAGACAAGAACCTGAAAGTAGACCTCAATGCCTCTCTGTACAGTGGCACCAACCTATCCGGTGTTTCGAACTCGCAGGTGCTTTTGCCCGACCGAACGAATATCGGTTTCATCGTGAGCAAGTCCTACCTCAACGAGCGACTCACTTTTGTGGTGGGTAGCGCCATCGACTTCGGTATCACGGCCACCCAAACATCCACCTTCCAGTTTCTGCCCGATGTGTCGGCCGAATACAAACTAACCCCCGATGGCAAGTTCAGGCTCACCTTTTTCTACCGAAACAGTTGGAGCTACCTGGTATCGAGTAACCTGCAGAGAACCGGCTCGAGTTTGTCGTACCGGCGCGAATTTGATCGGCTGGGAGATGTTTTCAGGCGCAAGCGCAAGCAGCAACCCGCCCGGCAGGTGGAGCGCACGGAGGCGGTGTTGGGGAAGGAAGGCGACGATTGAGAGAGACCGCGGTGGTTTCGCGCGGCGTTGTTTTAAGTTATTTCTCGCAGACTGTTTCTCGCAGTGTTGTATTTAATTTCGCACAAAGTCTTTTTTAATTTATTTCTCGCTGAGTTGTTTCTCGCAGCGTTGTTTCTCGCAGCGTTGTTTCTCGCAGAGACCGCAGGGGAACAGAGATTTTTTTATTTATTGTTTGCGTAGTTTTTTTTCACTGAGGTTTCTTTCTTTTAGTGTTGTTTCTTCTTGCATTGCTTGGTACGGAGTCGTTTCACATGGAGTAGTTTCGCACGGAGTTGTTTCTCGCAGAGACCGCAGGGGAACAGAGATTTTTTTATTTATTGTTAGTGTTGTTATTGTATTAGGAAATAAGTTTTTGGTAAAAATTTTTGTCGTTGCTCCTTGATGGGCCGTAGAAGAATTAATTTTGGAAGCGACAAATTGTTACCACCGCAATGTTCATTCTTTGTTATACTGCAACCTTGTTTTTTGCAAAAGCAATTGTGTTCAGCAGGCGCAAGAAGAAATAAAGTTTTTTTCAATTATATCTCTATTCCTTAATGATCTCCGTGTGAACTTACTCTGAGAGAAACAATCATCTCTAGTTAGGAGCAAATAAGTCATTGCAAAAGCACGCACGCTATTAATACGTACACAGAGGAACAAAGAATTCTACTACTAATATCTTTGTTCCCCTGCGGTCTCTGCGAGAAACACCTCCGCGCGAAATAAACCAACTCCGCGCGAAACCACCGCGGTCTCTCCTACAGCGTATGACCCAACTTATCTTTCTTCGTTTGCAAGTACCGCTCATTGTACTCATTCGGCTTCACCTTGATCGGCACCGACTCCACGATCTCCAACCCATATCCAATCAGGCCGGCGCGTTTGCGGGGGTTGTTGCTGATCAGGCGCAGTTGGGTCACGTTCAGGTAGCGTAAGATTTGCGCACCCACCCCATAATCGCGCTTATCCATTGGAAAGCCGAGATGGAGATTGGCTTCTACCGTATCCATACCTTCTTCTTGCAGTTTGTAGGCGCGAAGTTTATTCATCAGACCAATGCCGCGGCCCTCCTGGTTCATATACAATACCACGCCGCGGCCTTCGGCTTCCACCATTTGCAGGGCTTTGTGCAATTGTTCGCCACAGTCGCAGCGCAGCGAGCCCAGGATGTCGCCGGTGAAACAGGACGAGTGTACACGCACCAGAACGGGTTCGTCTTTAGCCCACTCTCCTTTAACCAGGGCGATATGTTCGTTTTGGGTATGTTTTTCGCGAAAGGCGATCATTTTGAAATGGCCGTATTTGGTGGGCATATCCACCCGAACCACTTCGTCGATCAGGCTATCGCGCTTGAGCCGGTATTCGATCAGGTCTTTGGTCGATACCAGTTTCATATCAAATTTTTTCGCCATGAGCTCCAACTGCGGCAGGCGGGCCATGGTGCCGTCTTCGTTGAGGATCTCCACCAGTACGCCGGCGGGCTCCAGACCGGCAAGCCGGGCCAGGTCGCAGGTGGCTTCGGTATGTCCGGCTCTTCGCAATACCCCCCCTTTCTTCGCGCGAAGCGGAAAAATATGACCCGGTCTACCCAAGTCGGATGGTTTGGTGGCGGGGTCGATCAGGGCTTGTACGGTTTTGGCCCGGTCGCTGGCCGAAATGCCGGTGGTACAGCCATGTCCCAACAGGTCGACCGACACCGTGAAGGCGGTTTCATGTAAGGCAGTATTGGCATTGACCATCATATCGAGCCCCAACTCGTCGCAACGGTCTTCTATCAAGGGGGCGCAGATGAGTCCGCGGCCCTCCTTACTCATAAAATTGATGACATCGGGGGTTACAAAACGGGCGGCAATAACGAAATCTCCCTCATTTTCACGGTCTTCGTCGTCCACAACAATGATCATTTTGCCCTGGCGGATCGCTTCAATAGCGTCTTCAATCGGATCCAACATGAACTCTTATTTATTCAAAATTAATGATTTACTGACCGGTAAATGGCATTTCAGGCCAAATCGGATTTCAGGGCGGCAAAGCAGCACCAGAAATGTTAATATTGTCTTAACGCTTGCGCCGTATAATTCTTTTTCTTTGCACCCAGAACAGCTAACACAGAAACACACAATTTATGATCAAGCGCGTAATTGAGAGTCTCCTTCTTTTATTCATGCCCTTCTTGCTGGTAGCCCAGGTAACCACCGGTACCATTGTCGGCACCATCAAAGGAACCGACGGAAAAGGCCTGGCAGGCGCCAGCATTGAAGCCGTTCACGTGCCCTCTGGCACCCGGTACAAAACCGCTTCTATGGGCGAAGGCCGGTTTACCTTGCCCTCCCTGCGGGTCGGCGGACCTTACAAAGTCACTGTAACATTTGTTGGCTTTGGCGAACAAAGCTTAACCGACTTAACTGTTCAGTTGGGTGAACCCACCCGGGCAGATTTCACTTTAGAAAACAGCAGCAAAGAACTAACCGAGGTGGTGGTTGCGGGCGCTCGCAAGGGTAGCCTGATCACCAAAGACAAAAAAGGCGCGTCGACCAATATCAACCGGCGAACCCTGGCGTCGATGCCTACCCTCAGCCGAAGCCTGACCGATTTCACCCGGTTAACGCCGCAATCGAACGGCACATCGTTCGGCGGACAAGACAACCGTTTTATCAACCTGACCATTGATGGTTCCATCTTCAATAACTCATTTGGTTTGCAAGCCCTGCCAGGTAGCCAGACCAACTCTACCCCTATTTCACTCGACGCGATTGAAGAGATTCAAGTGAACGTGTCGCCCTATAGCTTGCGCGATGCTGGTTTTACCGGTGCCTCTATCAACGCGGTAACGCGTAGTGGAACAAATACCTTGCATGGCAGCGCCTTCTATAACAATCGTAACGAAGGACTGGTAGGCACCAAAGCCGGTAAAGACGGCAAGGTGAATGTGGTAACCAATTCTTTTGATGTAAAACAATTTGGTGCCAGCATCGGCGGACCGATCATCAAGAACAAACTGTTCTTCTTTGCCAACTATGAAGCAGAGCGCCGTTCTGATCCGGGTACTTCTTATGTGGCTGACAACGGTTCCAATACCGGTGGTGCCAACGTAACCCAGGTAAAGAAGTCTGACCTGGATGAATTGTCTGACTTCCTCGCCAAAAATTTCAGTTATACAACCGGCCCCTATGAAGGGTATAGCCTGCTCACCAAGAGCGACAAAGGCCTTGTTAAGTTTGACTGGAACATCAACGACAAACACAAACTGAGCATCCGGGGTAATATCCTGAAATCAGTTCGTGATGTGCCTGCCAGCAGCTCTGGTTCTATTACGTCTTCGGTTGGTCGTCGTGATAATATCTACGCGATGACCTATGCCAATACAAACTATAAGATCCACAACGATATCTACTCCGGTATCATGCAGTTGAACAGCCGCCTGAGCAGCAAGCTGAACAATGATATGATCTTTGGTTTTACGGCCAACCGCGATTACCGCGAAGCCCTGGCCGGCAGCATGCCAACCATTGATATCCTGAACCCAAGAATTACCGGTTACAATTACATCACTTTTGGTTCAGAAGCCTTCACGCCCAACAATATGCTGAACACCAACACCTGGCAGTTCAGTGATAACATGACTTATTATGCCAACAAGCATACGTTAAGTTTTGGGGTGAACTTTGAATCATTCAAATACTTCAACCAGTTTACGCCAACCATTAACGGTCAGTATGTGTTTGACAGCCTCGGTTCTTTTTACGCTGCTGCCAATGCATTTTTGGCCGATCCCACCCTTACTACCAGTCCGGTCAATGTACGTCGCTATGCGCTGAGCTATAGCAACCTTGAAGGGGGTGCTTTGTGGGCTGCCGTTACAAAAGCAAGAAACCTTGGTTTCTATATCCAGGATGAGGTAACCATTGAACAACGCCTGAACGTTACCTATGGTGTTCGTTTTGATATTCCATTCTTCAGCGGATCTGGTTACACCAATACCGAAGTGGATGGCATGACCTTCGTGAATGAACGCGGAGATCCTACTACCTTGAGCACGTCTAAACTGCCTACTGCCAAACTGATGATTTCGCCGCGCGTTGGCTTTAATTATGATGTGGATGGCACACGCAGAACACAGATTCGGGGTGGTATGGGCCTGTTTGCTGGTCGCCCGGCCTTTGTGTGGATCAGCAACCAAATGGGCAACAACGGTATGCAGAGTGGATCCATCAGCATTGATAATACCACGGCCTATCCGTTTAGCACCGATCCCAAAGCACATATACCGGCCACCAATCCGGGAACACCTGCTTCTTCTTATAATATTGCTACCACCCAACGCGATTTCCGCTTTCCACAAGTGTTTCGTACCAACCTGGCAGTTGACCAGCGGATCGGCTCACTGGTGGCAACAGCAGAACTTATGTTTACGCAAAGTGTCAGCAATGTGTATTATTACAACGCCAACCTGAAACCCGCTACTGAAACTTTCAATGGCCCAGATAACCGCCCGCATTATTCTACATTTAATACAACCACCGGTGCCGTACTCAGTGGATCGGCATTTAACAATGCCGCCCGGGTGAATCCGAAAATCACCGATGCGACCGTGTTGAAAAGTGGTCCCTACGGACAATCCTTTATGGCCACCATCAAAATTGAGAAGCCAATGCGGGCACAAGGTTTTGGGTATATGATTGCCTACAACTTTGGTCGCTCTCGTGATTTTGTAAGTGCAGGATCTATCGCCAGCAGTTCCTGGACGGGTAACAAAACCGTTTACGGAAACAACAACCCAACCCTAGCCTTCAGCGACAATGACCTGCGTCATCGCATCATTGGTAACGTAAGTTTCCGCAAAGAATTCGCCAAAGCCATTGCTTTGCAAATTAGTTTGTTTGCACAATCGCAAAACCAGGGTCGGGTATCATATGCTTACAGCGGCGACATGAATGGCGATGGCATTTCAGGCAATGACCTGATTTATATTCCGCGCAACACCAGCGAAATGCAATTCCAAACCTATACAGTGGGAAGCGGTTCATCGGCCACTACTTTCACCGCCGCGCAACAAACTGCTGCCTGGGAAAAATTCATCTCACAAGATGGTTACCTGAGCGAACACCGTGGTGAATACGCCGGTCGCAACGGCCTGAACCTCCCCATGGTAACTCGCTTTGACCTGAACGCAATGTTGGAATTCTTCCGCACCATCGGTGGCCAGCGCCATACCATTCAATTGCGGATGGATGTATTCAACGTAGGCAACCTGATCAACCATGCCTGGGGTGTGGGATATGTGATGAATACTACCACACCGCTGGCTGCGCGTGGTTATAACCCAGCCACTGGCGTTCCGATTTTCCGCATGAATGCGGTGAACAACAGTCTTGATTATACAACTACCCGCCGCAGTGCAGCGTTGATCGATGTATGGCAAGCGCAGTGGGGTATTCGGTATATTTTCTAAGACGGGTATTTGTTCTAAGAAACGCAATAAACAAAGTGTAAACCGTTACAAAATACAATGGTCGCCACAGATGAAAATCAACTGTGGCGACCATTTTTCGTTTTAGCTTTTGCCGGGGGCGATATGTTTTCGCAACCGAGTCAAGCTGAATTTGTTTATCACTACAAGAACAGGTTGAATTAGGATGCTGACACTTGACTGCGCAGCATTTTATCAATGCTTACTGACTGCGTAAAATGGAACCAGACTATTGTTGTGCCGTAACCTTAAGTGAATATGCTGGGTTTTTAAAAGAAGTTGCAGGCCATTTACCAATCTCTTAATCGCTCGTGTTGAATTTATTCCCCCAGCGTCCAGAGGCCAGTACCTTTAACAAAATGTATCACCGCGCTGCGAAAGCCCAATCAAAAAACACCGGCATGGCGCGGGCCCAGGTGGCGATATCGTGTTTTCCATCCGACAACTCAAGGTACTTGATCTGGCTATCGGGATACCCTTTTGCTTTCAATTCGGCCATCAAGCCCAGCGTATCGTCGATCGAGTCGATGATGCCATTATTATTGCGATCACTCGTTTCATCGAAAGTGCCTGTTTCAAAAAAGAATTGCAACCAGGGCGCATAATGACCCTTTCGAATCAACTGATGCATGATCCTATGCAGGTCATCATCGTACAATGCATCGTCCTGGTCGAGACTGCGCCACCAGAGCGAACCCGAAAAAACACCTACCCGGCTAAACTCATGCGGATGCGCCCATACAATATCCAGGGCTGACAAACCACCCAACGAAAACCCGGCAAACAGCTTTTCGCTGAATTCAGCATAGGGCTGCGCTTGCCGCACCAAGGGCAGGCATTCTTCAAAAATAAATTGGGTATAGGCCCCCGCCAGGCGACCCCGATCCAGGTAATCGGCCTTTGCCGCTGTTCCGTATTCCAGTTTTCGATCTACCCCGGCATGGATACCCACCGCAATAAAAGGACGATATCTTTTTTCAGCAAACCCCCGGTCCATCATTTTCTGCAGACCGAGTTCTTCCATGTTTTGTCCGTCGTTGATCAGCAACAACGGCAAATTACCCGTTGCCGGCAACCGCTCGGGCAAATAAATATCAACCAAAACTTCCCGCTTCAACGGGGCCGAATCAATCGTCAACTCGATCTTCTGAACGCAGCTTTTTGTCGGGGAACTCATCGGTGTCGGTAACATTCTCTTAAGCAAGTGAGCAAAAGCCGGAAATTACAAGATTTTGCCGAAAAACAATTATATTGATTGGGCATATATACAATCAACGAATCAACACGATTATGAAAAAAATAGGGATATTATTTGGCCAGGAAAGAAGTTTTCCCACAGCATTTATTGAGCGCGTTAACAGCAAACAAATAGAAGGCGTTATAGCTGAGCCGGTCAGTATCGACAAAGTAGTTCAGGGCGAATCCAGCGGATACGATGTGATCATTGATCGCATTTCGCAGGATGTTCCTTTCTATCGCGCTTTCCTGAAAAACGCAGCGCTCTGCGGCACGGCTGTTATCAACAACCCCTTTTGGTGGAGTGCCGACGAAAAGTTTTTCAACAACTGCCTGGCCACCAAAATCGGTGTTCCGGTACCCAAGACCGTTATACTCCCCTCCCGCCAGCATCCGGCCGATACCAATGAAAATAGTTTTTCCAACCTGGCGTTTCCGCTCGACTGGGAAGGCATTTTCAAATACGTTGGCTTTCCCGCTTATATGAAACCATTTGCCGGCGGTGGCTGGAAAAACGTGTACAAGCTGGAAAACAAAGAAGACTTCTTCAACAAACACAGCGAAACAGGCGAACTGGTTATGCTGCTGCAGGAAGAGATCATCTTCGAAGAATATTATCGCTGCTATTGCATCGGTGGCAAATACGTACGCATCATGCCTTATGAACCACGCAACCCGCATCACCTGCGGTACCAGGCAGGTTTTTCGCCTTCGGCGGAAAAGCTCAAACTGATGGAAGACATCGTGTTGCGCATCAACCATTACCTCGGCTATGATTTCAACACGGTCGAACTCGCCCTGCGCGATGGCGTTCCCTACGCAATCGACTTCTGCAACCCGGCCCCTGATGCTGATGTAAAAAGTGTAGGCGAAGAAAACTTCGCCTGGGTGGTAGAAACAGCCGCTCAATACGCCATTGAAAAAGCACTCAACCACCAACCCAATCGCGACAACCTTACCTGGGGCGAATACATTAAAAGAAGCGCAGGCAAAGAAAAGTTGATCTAACCATCAGCCATCAACCCGAAAAAATCACTCTTGAGTTTGCAATAATGAGTAGTATAAATTACAAGCAATTTACCCTTGGCGTAGAAGAAGAGTATATGGTGCTGGACCCGCAGAGCCGGGAACTGAAAAGCCATGAACAGAAGATTGTACTCGAGGGACAAAAAATCATCAAAGACAAAGTAAAGGCCGAAATGCACCAGGCCGTGGTGGAAGTCGGAACCGATATTTGTCGCGATATCGATGAAGCCCTGCACGACGTTTCCACCCTGCGCCGAACCATCGCCAGTGTTGCCGGCGATCTTGGCTTCGCGATGGCTGCCGCAGGTACGCATCCTTTCAGTCACTGGGAACGCCAGCTCATTACCGATCATATCCGATACAGCGAAATCGTGAATGAATTGCAGGAAGCAGCGCGCAGTAACCTTATCTTCGGCCTGCATGTGCACGTGGGCATGGAGTCGCGCGAAATGGCCAACCATATCGCCAACAGCACGCGTTATTTCCTGCCGCACATTTACGCACTCAGTACCAATAGCCCCTTTTGGGAAGGCAGACAAACCGGTTATAAGTCGTATCGCACCAAGGTATTTGACAAGTTTCCGCGAACTGGTATTCCAGAGTTTTTCGACACCATCGAAGACTATGATAATTTTGTGAAGCTGCTGGTGAAAACCAACTGTATCGACAATGCAAAAAAAATCTGGTGGGACCTGCGGGTGCATCCCTTCTTTAACACCGTTGAATTTCGCATTTGCGATGTGCCCATGTCGGCGCACGAAACCATCATCATTGCCGCATTGTTCCAGGCCATCTGTGCTAAAATTTACAAGCTGCGTTTGCAGAACATGAATTTTATCCAGTACTCACGGGCACTGATAAACGAAAACAAATGGCGGGCAAGCCGTTATGGTCTCGATGGACGATTGATTGATTTCGGCAAAGAGGAAGAAGTCAACACCAGGGTATTGATTTATGAACTGCTCGATTTTGTAGACGATGTGGTGGACCAACTCGGCAGCCGGCACATTCTCAAGCTGGTACCCAACCTGCTTGAAACAGGCACCGGTGCCGACAGGCAATTGCGGGTCTACAACGAAACTAATAGCCTCGAAGCCGTGGTTGATTATATGCGCGAGCAATTTTTATATGGCATTTGATGCTGTACATAACAGGGTAAATATTCCTGGCAAACAGATTGAGCCAGGCAGCCGCCGAACTATTACAATGCTTCGGCGGCTCTTATTCCTTTGGCTGCTGGCAGCGTTCTTCAGCTTTCCAGGCTGTGTGGCCACTGCGCCTTACGACCAGCAAGTGTATGCGCAAACCACGGCACTAAAAGTGGATGCACTCAAGCTCATGACCAAGGCAACCAAAGATTACAACACCCAAAAAGAAGCTGTAGAAAAATTCACCGATAGTTGGGACAAACTTTATGAATACGAATTGCACCGCAAGAACAACGGTATCCGCATCAGCATGTGGAAGCTGCTGCGCGATCCCGAACGCAACCTGATGGGCGGTTTCCTCGCACGCTGGCAAAAAGAAAACAGCTTATCTACCCCTTTTATCGACGAAGCAAAGATTCAAGTGGGCAAAGCGTTCGACCAATTGTCGGAATTGGAAAGTGGCAAGATCAAACCTAAAGACCTGCAATAAAATGGCGACCACGATCGATTTTGAAGACATCTTCAAAACACTCAAACAGAAAGTGGAGGAACTCGCAAAGATGTTCCTGCAGCACTACACCAAACAGGCAGTAAAAGACGGCAAGAAATTTCTGGAAGAAACCAAGGAGAACTTAAAACGGTGGACAAACCTGCTCATGGAAAAACGTCTCACCACCCAGGATTTTGAATGGCTGGTACTCAGCCAGAAAGACCTGGCAGAAATGGTAACACTAAAGCAGGCAGGATTATCGATCATTCGCATCCAACAATTTCGCGACAGCCTGCTCAACCTGGTGGTAGACACTATCTTTGGCCTGATCAAAATCTGAAAAATATTCGCATGCGACAATTAACTGTTGCCCTGGCCGCCTGCCTCTTACTAACGGCCTGCAATAACCGAAAAAAAGCCGACCTGCTGGTGGTCAATGCCCGTATTTACACCGTCGATAGCAGCTTCAATACGGTTGAAGCGATGGCCATCAAAGACGGAAAAATACTCGCCACCGGTTCTACTGCTACCATCAGCGCCGAATACAATGCGCCCGAAAAACTCGACGCTGGTGGTAAGGCCATCTTCCCGGGCTTCATTGATGCCCATGCCCATTTTTATCAGTACGGGCTCGGGTTACAAACGGCTGATCTAACGGGCACCGATAGCTGGCAGGCCATCCTCGACAGCCTGGTATCGTTTAGCAAAACCCATCCCGAAGGTTGGTTAATTGGCCGTGGCTGGGACCAGAACGATTGGGCACAAAAAGATTTTCCCGATAATGCCGAACTCAATCGACTCTTTCCCGATCGTCCGGTTTTATTGAGTCGCGTTGACGGCCATGCCGCCATGGCCAATGCCTTCGCACTAAACCTCGCAGGCCTCCAACCAGGCGTGCAACTAACCGGCGGCGATGTGGTGGTGAAGAAGGGGAGCCTCACGGGTTTACTAATTGACAACGCCGTTGATTTGGTCGCCGGCAAGGTACCGGCACCCGATGCAAAAATGACAACAACAGCGCTGAAGCAAGCGCAGGAAAATTGTTTTGCTGTGGGCTTAACCACGGTAGATGACTGCGGAATCATGGCCAATGCCATCGAAACCATCGACTCCCTGCAAAAAGCAAAAATCCTGAAGATGCGTATTTATGCCATGATCAGCGATGCGGCGGCGAACTACGAGTGGGCATTCCGCAAGGGCAAATGGAAAACCGATCGGCTCAATGTGCGAAGTTTTAAAGTATATGGTGACGGTGCCCTCGGGTCGCGTGGGGCCTGTCTGCTGGCACCCTATAGTGATCGTGCCGGTCACTATGGATTTCTACTGAGCCAGCCGGCACACTATGATTCAATCGCCAGGCTTTTGCTGGAAAAAGATTTTCAACTCTGCACCCACGCCATCGGCGATAGCGGCAACCGTATCATTCTGCAGACCTATGCCAAATACCTCCAAGGCAAAAACGACAAGCGCTGGCGCATTGAACACGCGCAAGTGATTTCGCCCGATGATTTTGCCAAATTCGGCGCCTTTAATATCATCCCTTCGGTGCAACCCACCCATGCCACTTCTGATATGTATTGGGCGGCCGATCGCCTGGGTACTGAACGGGTGAAAGGTGCTTATGCCTACAAACAATTGTTGCAACAAAATGGCTGGATAGCCCTCGGCACTGATTTTCCGGTCGAAGATATCTCGCCCTTCAAAACCTTTTATGCGGCGGTGGAACGCAAAGATGCCAAGGGATTCCCCGACGGCGGCTTCCAAAGTGCCAACGCGCTGAGCCGCGAAGAAACCATCCGCGGCATGACCATCTGGGCCGCCAAAGCAAATTTTGAAGAAACGGAAAAAGGCAGCCTTGAAGCCGGCAAACTGGCTGATTTTATTTTGCTCGATACCGACCTGCTAACGGCCCCGGCCAACCAAGTTTTGCAGACCAGAGTGATTCGCACCTACCTGAACGGCGAACCGGTGTTCGTACGCTGAAGCCGTTTTTTCCTACATTTGCCCGATGATGGAAAAGGCGAAAGAAATCCGGGTAGCCATCCTCGATTTATATGACGGGGTGGAAAACCAGGGGATGCGTTGTATACGCGATATTTTACGGCATTATAGCAGAGAGCATGACACTGATTTAAGCTGGGATGAGTTTGATGTGCGGCAACAGGGCCAGGTGCCCGATCTGGATTATGACCTGTATATTTCGAGCGGCGGACCTGGTAGTCCGCTGGATAGCGAGGGCTCCGATTGGGAAAACGCTTATTTCGACTGGCTTCAAAAAGTGGAAGCCTACAATGCCGATCCAGCCCATATCAATAAGAAATATGTGTTTTTCATTTGTCACTCCTACCAACTGGCTTGTCGCTATTTTCAAATTGGTACGGTAGCCCCGCGTAAATCGACTGCATTTGGCGTTTTCCCGATTCATATGTTACCGGCGGGCGAAAAAGAACCGGTTTTTCACAACCTGCGCGATCCGTTTTATTCGGTCGATAGCCGCGATTTCCAGGTGATTCAGCCCAACCACCACAGCATCAAAAAACTGGGCGCCAAGATACTGGCCATTGAGAAGGAGCGTCCGCATGTTCCTTTTGAACGAGCGGTGATGGCCATCCGATTCAACCCGTATATGATCGGCACACAGTTTCATCCCGAGGCCGATGCCATTGGTATGAGCATGTACCTGCAGCGCGACGACAAAAAAGAAACGGTGATCAAAAATCACGGTTTCGAAAAATGGCATAGTATGATTGAGCAATTGAACGATCCCGATAAAATCAAATGGACCTACCAACAGGTACTGCCCAATTTTATCGAGAGTTCCGTGGCACATCTGCGCTAGTTTTTTTGCTATCTTCCGGCAAATCAATGGCATGGTTCCCGAATTAAGAGCGGCATTCAATCAGCAATTCAGCGAAGCAACCTACCAGGCTTTCCTGGCTGATCTCAACAGCAAATACCCAGGTGCAATCGAGTTTCGAATAGCAGAAACACCCGTGTTCGTAGACAAAGCATTCACTGCTAAAATGCTCGACGCCTGCGATCATATCATTGAGGTGATTTGCGAGCCCGGTTTTAAAGCAGCTACCGATCGCAGCATTCCCAGGGGCGAAAATGTGCCCAATGAAAATGACAAGGCACAGATGATCGCGTTTGACTTTGGCGTATGCATCAACGATGCCGGCGAATTGGAACCGCAACTGATCGAAATGCAGGGCTTCCCCACCCTTTTTGGTTTCCAGGTCTATTATCCAGACCTTTTGTACAAACATTTCAATATACCCGCTCACTTTAATCAATACCTCGGCAACTACAATCGCGAATCTTATATCGCTGACCTGAAGGAGCTGATACTCGGGGGGCATGCACCCGAAGAAGTCATCCTGCTGGAAATCAAACCGCACGAGCAGAAAACCCGGATTGATTTTTATTGCACAGAAGCATATACCGGCATCTCACTGGTATGTATAACCGAACTTATCCAGGAGGGCAAAAAATTATTTTACCTACGCGATGGCGTGAAGACGCCCATTAAGCGCATATACAACCGCGTTATATTCGACGACCTCAACGCCCAACGCGCCAGCCTGGGCTCCTTTGTTGATATCACGCAAGACCTCGACGTGGAGTGGATGCCGCATCCCAATTGGTTTTACCGCATCAGCAAGTTTACCCTCCCGTTGATCAGGCATCCTTATGTGCCCGCCACCTATTACCTGAACGAATTGAAACAGCTTCCGGCCGACCTGGAGAACTATGTGTTGAAACCACTGTTTTCCTTTGCCGGGCAGGGTGTGGTCATCGATGTGAAACCCGCGGATCTCGAACAAATTAGGGACCCGGAAAACTGGATACTACAGAAAAAAGTAAGGTACGCCGATGTGATTCCCACCCCAGATATTCCGGCAAAAGCCGAATTCAGGCTGATGTATTTCTGGAAGGACAGCTGGGAAAGGCCACGGCCCGCCATCAACCTCGCCCGCCTCAGCAAGGGCAAGATGATCGGCGTTCGGTACAACAAAGACAAATCATGGGTCGGCGGCAGCGTCTGTCTTTTTGAACACTAATTTTTTTACCCGACGGGTTTTACCCGACGGGTAGTACCCGACGGGTAGACCAAAAACGACAATATGTTACACCTCAACGATATCGAAACACGGGAGTTCTTTCCCGGGCTTTTTGGCAAAATGTTGCACGGCGAAAAAACGACCCTCGGATTTTGGGACATTAAAAAAGGGGCTGTCATTCCCGAGCACCAGCACGAAAATGAACAAATCACCTATGTCAGCGAAGGCGAGTTGCAAATGACCATTGGCGGTACTACCACGGTGTTTAAAGCGGGTAATACCCAGGTAATCCCGGCCAATGTACCGCACAGTGCCATTGCACTCACCGATTGCAAAGTGATCGACAGTTGGGCGCCGGTTCGGGATGCCTATAAATAATCAATGCCCATGTTCTTCCGGCTTGTTCAGCAGGCTGCCTAAAATAGCATAAGCATTGTTGAGCACCAGTTTTTTGTCGCGCAAATCAATGCCTGCATTGGAAACCGCCATCTGACCGCTGTTCACCGTATCCACCTGCACTTCCAATAGTTTAAAGCGACTGCTGTCCAACTGTTCAAACAGGTATTGCTTACCACCCGTACGAACGATGGCCGACGAAGGCACGGTCAGCGCCTTTTTCTTGTCGAGGTAGATCCGCGCGTTCAGGAACATGCCCGGCATCAGGTTTTTGGGTTTGGTTTCAAAATGACAATGCACCGTGCCGCTGCGGTCTTCGCTTACATTTCGGGTGAAAATAATGATCTCGCCTTCGTAGTTTTTTCCCGGCGCATCCACAAACTCCATTTCTACCTTCTGCCCAATGCGGATCTTGTTGATGTCTTTTTCAAATACCGTTAATGCGCCGTGCATATCATCGGGGTTGATCAGTTCAAATAACACATCGGTGGGGTTCACATATTTGCCAATATTCACGTTCACCTTCGACACATAGCCATTGATGGGTGACCGCAATCCCACCGAACGGGAAATCTTATCAGTGGTAAGCGACGGCGCGTGAATGCCAATGAGCCGCAGCTTTTCTTCGTACCCACGCAACATGGCTTCCTGCGATCGCAATTCGGTGGTTGCCTGCTGGTATACTTTGTCAGCATTCACTTTGTGCTCATTCAACATTTTCTGCCTTTCAAAGTCTTTTTGCAGGTAATCCAGTTTTGATTTGGTCACCAGGTAATCCTGTTGCAATTGCACCAATGCCTGGTCTTCTATGACGCCGATCAATTCCCCTTTGAACACATGCATGCCTGGCAATAGTTTGGTTGACCGCAAATAGCCGCCCATCGGAAAACTAACTGATACAATATTTTGTGGCGGCACATCGACCATGCCATTCACCACCAATTCGCTGCTCACCAGGGTATCTTTAACCGGCCCGGTACTGATACCAGCATGGCGCAGTTGATCGGCCGTGAGCACTACTTCTTCGGCGTTATCCGAATGTGCATCGGCTGCCTTTTCGGTAACGGTTGGTTGTTTCTGTCCGCAGGCAGCCAACACCATGATTAGTATCCAACAATATTTTTGCATAAAATTTATTTCGCGTTGAGGTATTCAATATCGATCATCACCTGGTTGATGGCATTGATCACATCGATGTGTTGCAAGCGGATACTGACCGACTGGTTCATCAATTGAATCCATTGCAGGTAATCAATTTCACCTTCGGTAAATGCCAGCATGGCCTGCCGGTTGAGTTGGCGGGCCAATACCAATCCTGTTTGATGGTAGTAGTCCAATTGCTGCTGGTACCGCCGGTAACTGGCCAGTAATTTATCAGCATCGGTCTGTAACTGTGTTTCTACTTCCTTCGCTTGCAAATTAGCCGCTTCAGCCAGGGTGGCTGCTGCCTGGATGCGCATTTTGGTGGATCGCATAAAAATCGGCAAAGCCACTGTCATATTGAAAATATGAAAGCGATCGCCTGCACCAAAATAGGTTTGGCTAACGCCGTCTTTAGAGGCATACCCAATGATCGACTGATTGGCATAACCCACGGTCAATGTCGGCGCTAGTTTCGCTTTCTCCACTCCACCCTGCGCCATCGCCAATGCCGCTTGCTGTTGCTGGTACAATACCTGCGGATGATTGACTGCTGAGAATGTGCCGATCGTGGGCACCAACACCGGATCGGTATAAGCAGGCTTCACCAATACCGTAGTTCGGGTCAGTTGTTGCAATTGTTTTTGCAGCATCACCCGATCGGCTTCGATGGCTGTTTTCTGCAAAGCGAGTTGTTGCACCTGCGCTTCGGCTGATACCTGTTCCAGCGCATTGGCTTCTCCTGCCTGCAAGCGCAGGGACGCTGCTTCGAGAAAGCGTTTATAGATCGAATCGAGCTCCACTACCAGCTTTTCACGCTCTTCCAATTCTACCAGCGCGTAAAAAACAATTCGAACCTGTCGCGACAACTCCGTCTGTTTCCAACCAGCCTGCAAGGTTTTATTTTTTGCTTCGGCCAATAACAGGTTACGTTGTTGTCGGTAAACAATGGGCAGGTTGATCGACTGGTTTACAAAAAAGCGCGTATCTGTTTTAAAACTGTTCACATTGCCATACTCACCACCTGCCTGTGTAATACCGAAATCAGCTGGTGCGGTTGATAAGCGTAACCAATAGTCGGCCTCTTTTTTGGTGGACAGTAAAGACAAATTACCACGTGCAGACCAATTCAACAAAGTATCGAGCGAAACACGCTGCGCAATACCCGTATCTGTCTGTGCTTCCGCGAAAGGCATACCGGCAAACAAACACAGCAAAACGGACACAATCGTTTTTTGCCATTTCCTGGCCGATCGTTCGGTTACCCACACATACAAGGTGGGCAACACCAACAAGGTTAACAAGGTAGCGGTGATCAGTCCGCCGATCACCACGGTTGCCAGGGGCCGCTGCACCTCTGCACCCGCACCATGACTCAGGGCCATGGGCAGGAAACCCAGCGATGCCACCGCCGCTGTCATCAATACCGGTCGCAAGCGGGTACTGGTGCCCGTTAGTACCACCTGTTTACTGTCTTTCATACCTTCTTTTTCGAGTTTTTTAAAAGCAGCGATCAATACAATGCCGTTTAACACCGCCACACCAAACAAGGCGATGAAGCCCACGCCGGCCGATATACTAAAGGGCAAGCCACGCAACGCGAGGGCCAGTACGCCGCCAATGGCCGACAAAGGGATGGCTGAAAAAATCAGCAGGGCCGCACTTATTGAATTGAACGACATGTACAGCAATAGAAAAATCAACAACAATGCCACCGGCACCGCGATCGACAGCCGCCCTTTTGCTTCTTCCAGGTTTTTGAATTGTCCGCCGTAGTCAATGCTATAACCCGTTGGCAGTTTCACCTGTTGGTCAATCTTGGCCTGCAGGTCATGTACCACAGATTGCACATCGCGGCCACGCACATTGAAGCCCATAATAATACGTCGACGCGCATTTTCTCTTTGTATTTGGTTCGGGCCATCTTTTACCTGGATATCGGCCACCTGGTACAAGGGTATTTGCAGGCCGTCGGGCGTGGGTACTTGTAATTGGCGGATGTCTTCCATCTGCTGCCGACCTTCTTGCGCAATACGCACCACTAAATCGTAGCGACGTTCATTTTCATATATCAACCCCGCTGATTCACCTGCAAAGGAAGCTCGAACCAATTTGTTTATATCGGTTACGCTTAACCGAAAACGAGCCAGTGCATCGCGGTTGTACTTAATAACGATTTGCGGAAGACCGGTCACCGCTTCGATGAACACATCGGCTGTGCCGGGCACGGTAGCTGCCACCCCACCCAACTGTTGTGCCACGCGGGCCAGCGAATCGAGGTTTTCGCCATAGATCTTACAAACCACATCCTGCCGGGCGCCTGAAATCAATTCATTGAAACGCATTTGCACCGGAAATTGAAAACCGACCGTGATACCGGGAATGGCCGACAGCGCCCGGCTCATGGTATCAGCGAGTGCATCAAAAGAAGTTGCCGACACCCAGGTTGATTTGTCTTTCAGTTGGATCATGATATCACTCATCTCAATCGGCATGGGATCAGTCGGAATTTCGGCCGCACCAATTCGAAGCACTACCTTCTCCACTTCCGGAAACTGTTGCTCCAACAGGGTGGCGCATTTTTGTCCGGCGTCGATCGAAGCCGTCAGCGAACTACCCGTTAACAACCGGAGATCCACCGCAAAATCACCTTCTTCTAATTCAGGAATAAACTCACCGCCCAATCGCGATAACAAAAAAAGGCTGAATGCAAACAGCAGCAACGCAATACCCGTAACCCATTTTGGAAAGCCGATGATTTTCTGTAACAGCGGCTTGAAGCCCGCCTGCATCTTATCCATCAACCGGTCCGACCAATTATGGCCTTTGGGAATTTTGCGACTCAACGCCAGCGAGCTGATCATCGGCACATAGGTAAGCGACAAAAAGAATGCACCAATCAGGGCCAGCGATACGGTTTGCGCCATCGGCCTGAACATCTTGCCTTCAATACCGGTCAGCGAAAGAATCGGCATATACACCATGAGAATGATGATCTGCCCAAATACGGCAGCGTTCATCATCAAGGCACTCGATTGCCCCACTTCCTTGTTTATGGTATCGCGATCAATCACGGTACCCGCCGAGAAAAACTGGCTATGGTATAACCTTGCCATCACGGCTTCTACAATGATCACCGCGCCATCTACAATCAGACCAAAGTCGAGCGCCCCCAGGCTCATCAGGTTCCCGGAAAGCCCGAACACATTCATCATGGCCACCGCAAACAACATCGACAACGGAATAACAGAAGCAACAATTAATCCAGCCCGCAGGTTACCCAAAAAAATCAGCAGCACTACCACCACAATCAACGCACCTTCCAACAGGTTTTTCTCCACTGTACCGATGGATCGATTGACCATTTTGGTGCGATCGTAAAAAGTATCTACCTCCACCCCTTCTGGCAATGTTTTTTTAATGGTCTCCATGCGCGCTTTTACTTCGCGTACCACTTTAGAAGCATTGGCACCTTTTAACATCAGCACCACCGCGCCGGCCACTTCACCTCTCGATCCATCAACCATGGCGCCGTATCTAACGGCGTGGCCTAAGCGCAGTTCAGCCACATCGCGCACGCGCACAGGTATGCCCGTTGCGGTGTATTTCACCACGATGTCACCAATTTCCTCCAGGCTGCCAACCAGGCCTTCGGTTCGTATAAAAAGGGCTGTTGCATTTCGTTCTATATACGCACCACCCGAGTTCTGGTTGTTGTTTTCGAGGGCCGTAAACAATTCCGTCACCGTGGTTTGCATGCTCTTCAATCGGTTAGGCATTACCGCCACTTCGTACTGTTTTTGCTTGCCCCCGAAACTGCTTACGTCGGCTACGCCGGCCGTGCCGAGAAGTTGTCTTCTTATGACCCAATCCTGTATAGACCGCAGTTCAGCCAGGCTGTACATATCTTCATAGCCCTTTTTTGGCCGGATGATGTATTGGTAAATTTCACCGAGGCCGGTGGTGGATGGCGCCATTTCAGGCAGACCGGCACCATCGGGAATTTGTGACCGGATGGAGGGCAATCGTTCAGCCACTTGTTGTCGCGCCCAATACACATCGGTATCGTCGCCAAATACCATGGTGACGACCGACAACCCGAAGCGGGAAATCGACCGCATCTCTTTGATGCCGGGAATATTCGCCATATTCTGCTCTACCGTAAAAGAGATCAGTCTTTCTACTTCAGGCGCTGCCAGGGTGGGCGATATGGTGATCACCTGCACCTGGTTGCTGGTGATATCAGGCAATGCGTCGATGGGTAAACGCTGCAGCGAGTACAGTCCCCATCCCGTTAATGCAAGAATAAATATACCGACAATCAGCTTGTTCCGAATGGAAAAGCCAATGATCTTGTTCAACATAAAAATTGATTAAGTGATCAAAAAAAACGCCAATCAATAAATAGGTCAAACAGTTTTGGGCGGCTGGAAAATAGAATGCGCGTGGTTGTTGAGGAGAAAACAATCAGGCGTGATATTGTATTGCCGATCGATGGTTTCTTCGGGCACCGGCAATAAGAAAGCAGCGGGCTCTTCCATGCATACCTGTGCACTGGCCGACATGCAATCATGGCTATTGAACGGCAATTGCCGGTCGCGCTGCTCGTCATTGTCCATAATGGTGTGCTTATGGTAATGCTCTTTCAGGTAGAATAAAAAACTGATATGCGGATTCTCTGCGCGGTGTTCGAGAAAATGATTCACCAGCACCGGCATTTTCAACACCTGGTGCAGTTCCGTTTGTCCGAATAAAAACACAACGGCAAAAAATATGGCAATACGCCTGGTCAAGGCAGTAAAGATAGAGAAAATCATTTTTTTGTCAAGCGGGGTAAGCTATAGCGACAACCCACAAACAATTTGCGGCCCTGGTTGGGCGCATATACATAGTTGGGATCAAAACTCAGGGCATAGGGATTTTCCGGACTGGCCAAGATTTGCCCGCTGCCATCTTTCTGCACCTGCTTGTCAAAAGGATCATGTGCCCGGGCTATCAAAAAGGGCTGGTTCTTCGCAGGCGTAAAATCCAACAAGTTCTTACAACCGGCAAACCATTCGAGCCCGTTTTTCCATTTCTTGCTGATTTGCAGGTGTTGGAGCGACCACACCGGCGATACTGCCGCACGCGGATCGGTGGCTGATAACAAAGGCAATAACATGGGGCCGTAAATGGATCCCGTATAATCGACCGACCAGCCTTTGTTGCCGGCATAACCCAAGGTCCAGTTGCCCGACCAGGATTCGGTGAGCAGTTGCCGGCTCGCTGTTTTGGTGCCGGCGATGTTTTGGTGATTGCGTATGTCCTGTACCGTTATTCCCGCCGAAAATCGCAACCGGTGGCGAAGGGCCGATGCCAGGTTCAGGCTCAGCCCTTTCGAAACCGAATAACCTTGTAGATTGGCATAGATGATTTTGTCGGGATCAGTCAAGTAATCGGGCAAAATGCGATTGCTGAACCAGGTAAACCAGGCCGCTGCTTCCAGGTGCAAATAACCCGTCGTCCAGGCAAACCGGTGCAGGTGATGGAGGTTGATATTGTATGATTTCTCCGGTCGCAATTTTTCGCTGATCAACACCTCACGGGCACCCGTAAGTGCTGCATGGTCTTCGGTAAACAGGTTTACCACGCGAAAACCAGTGCCTGCATTCAACCGAAGCTGGTCGGTGCTGGCAATCGACCATTTCCAGGCCAACCGCGGCGTGAATATGGCGCCGTGGCGACGATCATAATCGTATCGCAACCCGATCAACAACAGGTGCTGTGCCGACAGATTCATTTCATCCTGCACAAATACACCGGGCAGCAAAATCTTATCGGCTTTGGCAGTGGCCGGGGTATTGTCATCATAACCGGTATAACGCATTACGGCCCCACTAAGCCATTCCTGCTTACCAATCGTTTTAAACCAGGTGAGTTGGGTAAACAGCACCTGCTGATCGGCATTGAAAATATGTTGGCCATAAGCAGAGCGCTGTTGGTGCAGGTTGCCGGAAAAGGAGGCAATGATTTTTTCGGTTGTGGGTAACTGGTAGTTCGAGATCAGTTCTACCCGTCGGGTCGAAATCTGTTCACCATAAATGGAATCACCGCCGCGATATTGTTTGGTGAACCGCATCTCCCCGCCCCAGCGATCTTCTGTAAAAGCGCGCAACGCCAAGCCCGCCTGGCGATTCTCCTTTCGGTTCCAAGCCAGTTTCGCAAAAGCCGAGAGGCGATTTTGCAAAGTAACATCGGTGAACTGGTCGAGGTTTTTATCAAAGCGATGGGTGAAATTAAAATAGCTGATCCCCAGTAGCAGATTCGTTTGTTGACCGGTTTGAAAAGATGCGCCGATATCGGCTGCATGCTCGCGCCAACTGGTGCCCATGTATTCGAGCGACAAAGCGGGCGCTTTCGCAGGTTGTTTGGTGATGACATTGATGAGTCCGCCGATGGCCTCCGACCCATACAAGGAACTCGCCGGTCCCTTCACCACTTCAATTTTTTCGACCAGCGCGTTGGGAATGCCCTGGAGCCCGTACACCGACGCGAGGCTGCTCACCAGGGGCATGCCATCTATTAAAATCATGGTATAGGGACCTTCCAGGCCATTGATATGGATATCGCCCGTATTGCAAACATTGCAGTTTAATTGCGGCCGCACCCCATTGATCATTTGCAGGGCATCAAAGAGCGTCGGGTTTGGGTTCTTGCGAAAGAACTGCGCACTGTACACTTCTACCGGCACGGGGCTGGCACTGCGGGTGACGGCGCGAAGGGTTCCACTGATCACCACTTCGTCCATTTGCCGGGCAGGTGAAGACCCGCTGTCGACGGCCGATTGTGCCAGTGCCTTCAACCCAAGCAAGAGCAAGAAACACAAAACGAGAACTCTCATTTTTAGACTTGTCTAAATTTTTATTTAGACAAATATAATCAAAATAATTAGCAGGGCTGAAATGAATAAATGCCGCATTTTTTCGACCACTTGCATACTTATAGCAAGCCTTGGCACGTTATTCGCAAAAAGAGGTCATGAAACAACATGTAGACCGCATCTTTTTGGCGGCCATCTTTACTACCCTGGTATTATTCTACTCTGTATTTGCCCTGATACTGGCCTAATGATTCGTCCCAATCGCGTAGATTCGGGACATGGACATTCGATTTCGGGCTATCAAAGCGGCCGATAACCAGGCCCTGGCTTCCATCATTAGAAATGCTTTATTGGAATTTGGTGCAGCGCGGCCGGGTACCGTGTACTTCGATCCCACGACCGACGATTTATATGCGCTCTTTCAGCAAGCGCGCAGTGCCTATTTTGTTGCGGTGGATGAAAACAACCGGGTATTGGGTGGCGCAGGTATTTATCCAACCCCCGGCCTGCCCGAAGGCCATTGCGAGTTGGTGAAATTTTATTTGTTGCCCGCCGCCCGCGGACAAGGAACCGGCTCGGCCCTCACAAAAATTTGCCTCGACACTGCTGCGACCATGGGATACACCCATGTATATCTTGAATCTTTGCCGGAATTAAAAAAAGCCCTCCGGCTCTATGAGCGGGAAGGCTTTCAATACCTGACGGGTCCCATGGGCCAATCTGGACATTTTGGTTGCGACCTCTGGATGTTGCGTGCGTTATAATCACTCTTTTTTGCGATAGGTATCCAGCATGCCACGTGGCGAGAGGTATACCTGGAAGCCAACTTTAAACACAAAGCCACCACTGCCATCATAGCCAGCCAATTTGGTACGGCCATAACCCGCGATGGTTTCGATGGCGACATGCTGGTTTACGAAAGCAGCCAGGCCACCACCCAATAACAAGGAATTAAAATTATCGGTGGTTTTGTTGGTCGATACCCGGGTTGAGTTGGTGCCAAATTGAAATTCACCTACTACCATGGGTTTCAAATTGCTGTTGCCAAAATAATACCGGGCAAAAGGCCCCGCACTGTAAGCCGTGGTTTTGGTATCGCCCGATTTACTGTAGGCAAAGTTGAACAAACCGCCCGCTACAAAATTTCGCGCGAAAAAATAACCAGCCGAAGGGCTCAGGTTAAAAGCGCTGTTGTTTTTGGTGGTGTTCAAAGCAAAATTGCCACCCACCATCCAGTCGCCCTTTTCTGTTTGTGCAGTTGCGGTGCCTGCAAGGGTCACTACCAATACTGCCAATAAACACAAATGCTTTCTCATATTGCTTAGATTATAATACAAAAATAATTAATCCTGATTAGGATGCCAGTTCTACTTCATATAATCCGCTAAAAAGATAGAGTTTGCCGGTAGCCAGTTCCTTGCATTGAAAGCGTTTCCTGAGTTTTTTGCCTTTTTGAAAGATGCGCCCACCGGCAATGACAAAGAGGCTGCCCTCGGGCAATTCTTCCACCAGCAAAGATTTTTCATCTGCCGGATCGTATTGCCGCAATACCCGCATCAGGGGTTCGTCGGCACAACTACTGGCCGGCAGGTTATCGATGCTTTTCAGCAAAGCAGCTTCTACATCAGCGGGGAAAATGCCCACCCCCAGAAAACCGCGCAAGAGGTCGCGGTACACCTGTTTCCATTCCTTGCCATGGGCCGACACCCGGTGCCGGTAGCGGTCGAACGTGAGGAGGTGTGCGAGCTCATGCACCAGGGTGATTAAAAATGCATAGGGATTCAGGTTGCCGTTCACACTGATCCGGTGTTGGGCACCGGGATGGGCGTGCCGGTAATCGCCCAAGATACTCCGGCGCTCGCGCGTGATGGTCAGGTGAACGCGGTATTGCTGAATATGGGTCAGCACTTTTTCGAAAGCACCCGGCGGCAGAAAATGCGCCAGTTGCTGCATGGGGTATTCTTTGCGGGGCATCAGGCAGTCGGCTTGCGCTGGGTAATCAGTTCAATGATAGAATAGACAATGTACAAGCCCATGCAAATAAAGAGCGCTGGTTTGTTTACCTGGTCGCGGGCAATGTAAATATATATGAATGCAGCAATGGCCAAGCCAAAGAATTTCAGCATCATCCCCGTGTAAACCGGTGTTAAAAAAGTCGGTGATTTCGGATCGATCGCCGGCCGACTGCGCAGTAAAACCGAAAGCCAAAAAAGCAGGAAAAGAATGAGGTTGCCCACCTGGACCACGTCTCGGTTGATACCAGCGGCCGCCAGTTTGGGGGCGAATACCCGTAGGCCGAGGTTCACCAATACGAAAACAAAAAAGGGAAGTTGAAATTCGCGTCTAAAGATCATCGGTTTTTTCTCCATCGTTGCGCTTCGCCGTTGCTTTAATCAGTTGGTACAACAAAACGGCGATCAGCAGCAAAGGTAATAGCCAGATGAATAAGGGCGTTGACTTACTCATCCGGCCATCCAGCCAGTTGCCCAGCCATAAACCGAAGCCAATCGCGCCGGCAAATTGGGCACCGAGGCCCACCCAGCGCGTCCAGCTGTTATCAGGCGGCTTTACTGTCTTTTTGCTTGTCATTTGATGCGGTAACCGGCTTCTGTTCAACCGGTGTGCCCATGTGGCAGGCGCCGTTGAAGGTAGCGGCAGGTTCTATCTGGAGCTTTCCGGCATGAATATTTCCGTTTACAATGCCCGAAGCTTTGAGTTGAAGCAGTTCTTTTACCTTGATGGTGCCCGTCACTTTTCCCATGATATCGGCCTGGGCGCCAATAATATCGCCCTCTACGACGCCATTTGCGCCAATCACCACTTTGGCCGTGCTGTTGATATTGCCGATTAGGGTGCCATCAATGCGCATATCACCATTGCTGCTGATATCGCCTTTCAGGGTGGTACCATTGCCGATCAGGCTGGTGCTGGTGCCGCCGTTGGTTGTTTCTGTGAAAGAGTCGGATTTGGATTTCCCGCTAAACATAGTATTTGGATTTAATCTGTGGATGTTTCTGTAGCCGGTATATTGAGGGAAGTGGTATCCAGTTTTACGGATGCATCTCCCTGTAACACTTTTTTTACGTCGTTCAGGTATTTGTCGCGGTACTCCATCTCCTGCTCCAGCGAATCCGTCCGCATTTTCAATTGCCGCAATTCCCGCGTGGCGCTGGCCGAGCCATAGCCAGGAATATAGAGTTTAAGCGGGGTGAAAACGATCAATGCAACGGTCAATCCAGTCAGCACAACAAATAAAGTACTCAGCCCGATATACACACTCAACCTCGACAACTTGAACGTGACCACTTCTTCGTAACTGTCGTCGTTCATCACCACCAGGCGGTACCGGTTCCGTAAACGTTTAAGGGGGGTATCTATATTGCTTTCAGCCATTATTTTTTTTCCGGGTTTTTCAATCGTTGTTCGGGCCTGCTGGCTTCGTCAAATCTACCAAAGAATATTTGTCTGGCAGCACTCTGGCGCAATAATTGTCGGTATCGACCAGGCAAAGCCTGTTTCATGCAATAGCCCGGGGCCACCGGCGTTGATACAAACGCGGCAGGCTCGGCTACCGCATGAAATCGGCCGTCTTTAACTAAAATTTCTTTGGCGGTAGTATTAATACCTTTAGTTTGCGCAGATGATCAACACCCGGCACTGCCACCATATCCTTTTCTTTTTGCTTGGCCTGGCCGGATGGTTTGCCACAACGGCACAACCTACCCTTACCGCTGCAGACCTCAAGAAGCCTGCCAAGTACGAAGACCGGGTACTGAAAGCCGAAAAAACGGGTGAGAAAAAATTTACCATCCCCCGCCGCTTTACGCAAAACACCTATACACATTATAATTACGTTTTTAATGCCCAGGTAAAACTGGACCGGGTACTGGCCATGGCCAAGGCCCAACATGTTGACCATTACCTCGATTTGTTGTCGTTTTACAATTATAGCCTCGACGCCACCTCTGCCCAGAAAAAAGAACTTGATTCGGTGATTTACAAAGTAAATGCCGGTATTTTTTTGCACGACCTGCGCGACAACTGGATGGATAATTTGTACATGCAATTGGGGCAGGCGTATTATTATCGTGCTGCCCTCGACTCGGCCTTCATGACTTTCCAGTACATGAACTTTGCCTTTGCGCCAAAAGACGACCAGGGTTATGATCTCTATATCGCCAGTAATTCAAACGAAGGTGGCAACAACCTCAAAGTGGCGACGCTTGAAAATCGCAATATCATCCAACGCGCTTTTTCAGAACCGCCCAGCCGAAACGATGCCCTCATTTGGTTGATCCGCACGCACATCAGTTTGAAAAATTATATCGCGGCCAGTACCCTTATCCAGACCCTGCGCAACGACCCTGATTTTCCGGCGCGATTGCAAAATGGTTTATCGGAAGTAACAGCGTATTATTTCTACAACCAGGAACGGTTCGACAGCACCGCTTTTTATCTCGAAAAGGCCCTGCCCAATGCAAGCAACAAAGAAGAGCAGGCCCGGTGGGAATACCTCCTGGGACAACTCTACGCCAATGCCGGCAACCGCAGCGCGTCGAAAGATGCTTTTCAGCGTGCCATGAAACACACGCTGAACCCGATCATGGAAGTGGCGGCTTACTTGCAGGCGACCCAGCAATTTGATCCCGACAATGAACTTGACTGGCAGGCAGCCATCGCAGCGCTGGAAAAAATGGCCAAGAAGGAACGCTATGCCGAAAACCGCGACCTGATTTATTATACCCTGGCACAGATTGAAGCCAACCGCAAACAATATGTACCGGCGCATATACACCTGATCAAAAGCATTAAAAACGCGTTTAACAATCCCGAGCAGAGAACAAAATCCTATTTGCTCATGGGCGAAATAGCGTTTATCCAACACCGTTATTTTAATGCCCGGTATGCCTATGATAGTGTGGATGCCAATTATTTGACCGAAGCAAAGGCCAAAGAAGTAGCACCGCGTAAAGAGGCGCTCACGCTGATTGGCAATCAATTGATGGTGATCAGGCGGCAAGACAGCCTGCAACAGCTGGCTGCCCTGCCCGAGCAAGAGCGCAATGCTTACCTGAAAAAAGCCTTGCGTGCCCTGCGCCGCCAGATCGGCCTCAGTGAAGAAGAAACCATCACGCCTGATAACAACAGCGCCAGTTTCTTTCCGAATGCAGCCTCCAACCAGCAGCCTGCCGACCTTTTTTCGAATGGCAGTAGCACCGATTTTTATTTTTACAACAATAGCCTGAAGAGTAGAGGCTTCAGCGATTTCCGGAATAAATGGGGCACCCGCCAAAACGTTGACAACTGGCGCAGAAGCAGTGCGGCGAATATGGCCGTCCGGGCACAAACCGACAATGCAGACAATACCAACGACGCAGCCGCTACCGCAACCAATGGCCCGACCCTGGCCGGCTTGCTGGCAGGTATTCCGCTTACGCCCGAAAAAATGCAGGCTTCGAACGATTCCATCCGCCTGGCGAAATACACCTTGGCCCTTGCTTTGCAAAACAAACTGGAAGACTATGCCAGTGCGGCTACTGAATATGAGCAGTTACTGGAAAAATTTCCGAACGATAAAAACGAAGCGCAGATTTTGTATAACCTCTCTATTTGTTACCAACACCTTGGCCGCGAGCAGGATATGTCGCGGGTCAAATCGAGCCTGGTGCAGCGCTTCCCGAATAGCCGACTGGCCAAACTGGCCAGCGACCCTATAGGCGTGCGTACCAATGACAGTGCTTTTTCCAAACAAGCAACGGCGCAATACAACCAGGTCTACGATCTATTTATCGCCGGGCAATTCGACTCCGCACTGGTGTTGAAGAAACAGGCCGACAGTGCATTTGGGAACCAGCACTGGACGCCGCAATTGCTCTATATCGAGGCGATTTACCAGATCAAAAAACAAGACGATAGCGCCGCTATTCTAACGTTGACCAATATCCGAAATATGTTTGGCGATCATCCGCTTGCTAAAAAAGCCGAAACGATGATCGATGTACTCAAGCGACGCAAACAGATTGAAGCCTACCTGACCAACCTGCAGGTGGAGCGTCCGGCCGACGATAGTACCACGGCTAACCTGCCCGCACAACCGAAAAAGACGGTGGTGGCGCCGGTGCCCCCACCCGCTGTGCCCGAGCCTGCAGTGAAAGAACCGGTTACCAAGAACACGAAACTACCTGGCCTGGTTAATGACAAACCGGTTACCGATAGTAGTCGCCTGAAAAAAGAAGCCCCCAAACCAATTGCTACCAGTGCTTTTAGCCGCCATGCACAGCAACCGCATTTTGTGGGCATTGTGTTGGACGAAGTAGATCCGGTATATGTGGCCGAAGCGCGCAATGCCTTTGACCGGTACAACAAAGAGAAATATTATGCGCAGCCAATGAATGTACTGGTGGTTGATATGGGCGAGAAAAGAAAGCTGGTGTCGATTCGAGGATTTGAAAACGAAGCGGCTGCCATAGCTTATATTAAAAAAGCCAAGGAACTGGCACCGAAAGAAATCATCCCCTGGCTGAAAACAGGAAAGTATTATTTTGTACCCATCGCCGAAGACAATATGGACCTGCTGATGCTTAACCGTGATTTCCCGGCTTATCAGCAATTCATCAAACAATTATTTCCCGATCTGTAACGGATAGTCGACATGAAAAGAATAAACAGCATTTTCTGGAAAATATTTCTGTTTGGCTTGGGCGCATTCGCCCTTCTATTACTGCTCATCAACCTGGGTGTATTTGGCAAATTGCCCTCGCTGAGCGAATTGGAAAACCCCTCCATTGCACAGGCCACTGAAGTGTATGCGGCCGATGGCACCCTGATGGGCAAGTATTTCAAAGAGCGTGGCAACCGCAGCAATGTTGAATACAAAGACATTTCAAAGCATGCCATCAATGCACTGGTTGCCACTGAAGACGAGCGTTTTTACCAGCATTCAGGCATTGATGCCAAGGGTGTATTGCGCGCCATTGCCTACCTGGGCAGCCAAGGCGGTGGCAGTACCGTTACCCAACAGCTCGCGCTGAATATGTTTGATGAGCGCGCCAGCAATCCCGTTACCCGCGTGGTGCAGAAGTTGAAAGAATGGATCATCGCCATCAAACTGGAAAGGAATTTTACCAAAGAAGAAATACTGGCATTATACCTCAATGTGGTGCCATTTAGCGATAATGTGTACGGCATCAGGAATGCTTCGCTTACTTTTTTCAGCAAAGAGCCTGATCGGTTGAATGTAGAAGAGGCCGCCACCTTGATTGGCATGGTAAACGGTCCGACCCTGTTCAACCCACGTCGCAATCCCAAAGCGGCCCTGAACCGCCGCAACCACGTGATCACCAAAATGGCCGAGAACAATTATATTTCGGAAGCCGAAGCCGGCAAGCTGAAGAAACAGGCCATTGTATTGAATTACAAAAAGCAGGATGAAAACAATGGCCTCGCGCCTTACCTGCGCGAAGTGATTCGCGGCGATATTCGCAAATGGTGCAAAGACCATAACAACCCCGCTACCGGCGACCCCTACGATATTTACAAAGACGGATTGAAGATCTATACCACCATCAATCCGCGGATGCAGCTCTATGCCGAAGAAGCGGTAACCAAACACATGCCGGTGCTGCAAAAAGCATTGAACGCACAGAGCAGCCTGAAGAAAGGCGCCATCTGGAAAGACCGCGACAATGTATTACTGGCGGCCATGAAAGCATCTGACCGTTGGGAAAATGAAAAAGAAGATGGCCTGAGTGAAGCCGATATCAAAGCGAGCTTCAGCAAGAAAGTGCCAATGAAAGTATTTGCGTGGAACCCGAAACGTGAACTGGATACGGTGATGACGCCGCTGGATTCTATCAAGTACCACCACCAAATGCTCCAAACCTCGTTCATGGTAACCGATCCCATAACCGGCGAAGTAAAAGCCTGGGTAGGCGGCATTGATTTTAAGACTTTCAAATACGATCACGTAAATATCAATACCAAACGCCAGGTGGGTTCTTCGATCAAACCCTTTCTCTATTGCCAGGCGATTTACGAAGATGGTTTCACCCCTGAAACACCGGTGCAGAATGTGCAGCAAAATTTTCCGGGCTTCGGACTGGTGCCGGCGAAAGACAAATGCAATGGCAATACGGTAAGCATGGCCGGCGCCCTCACCTATTCGCTGAACTGCGCTACGGCCTATATCATGAAACAGGTAGGTCCCAAACGTTTTGTCGACTTCCTGCACAATATCAATATCAAATCAGAGATCCCTGCCTATCCGTCTATTTGTTTGGGTGCGGTCGATTTATCGATGTATGAAATGTTATATGGCTATACTATGTTTGCCAATCGCGGCTTCAGTGTGCAGCCAACTTATATTACCCGTATTGAAGATCGCAATGGCAATGTGCTGGAAAGCTTCCAAACAAAAATGAACCAGGTGATCAGCGAAGAAGCTGCCTATACCACAACCAAGATGTTGGGTGGACCGGTAGAGATCGGCACGGCCGCGGGACTTCGTGCGCGACTCGGTGCTGCCGAGATGGCGGGTAAAACAGGTACAACGAACGACAATGCCGATGCCTGGTTTATTGGCTTCACGCCACAGTTGCTGGGTGGTACCTGGATTGGTTGCGACGATCGTTTTATTCGCCTTGAAAGTGGCTTGGGCTATGGCGGTAAGGCTGCCATGCCGATTTGGGAATATTTCTTCCAAAAAGTATATGCTGATAAAACACTGGGCATTGAAAAAGACCAGCGTTTTGCACAACCCGAGCAAATGCGCAAGGAAGCCGAATACGACTATATGCGCATCATTGAACAGCAGGCGCCGCCGGGTGCCGAGGGCATCGACCAGGGCAATGGTGCGGCTGATCAATACTTGATGGAACCCGACACCAGCAATATTCCACCCGAATCAAACCTCAATGCCGACGAAAAAAGGGTATTGAAAGAAGCCAACCAGGGTCCCAAAAAAGACGAAAAAAAACCAACTGAAAATCCTGCTGCGAAACCGGCAGAAGAATCGAAAGAGAAAAAAGGATTGTTTAGAAAAATCTTTGGGAAGAAAGACAAAGACAAGGACAAAAAGAATCCCTGATGATGTAGGGAGTCCTAAGAAGTTTAAAATTTAAGGTTTAAGGTTTAAGGTCTTCCGGGTGCAGCTTGCATTTGTGTTTTGCTGGCGGGTGAACTTATTTGGTTCGAAATTCTTTGGGGGTGCAGCCAACTTTTTGCTTAAAGAGCCGGATGAAATGTTGCGGGTATTTGAAGCCCAGTTCATAGGATACTTCGGCTATTGATTTACCGACATCGAAGACCCGCTCTTTGGCTACTTCCACCAGTTTTTGTTGTATATATTCTTGTGGGGTGACGCCACTTTCTTTTTTGATCAGGTCCCCAAAATAATTGGCTGATTAGTTCAGTTGGCTGGCGCAGTAAGCAACCGATGGTATGCCTTCTTCACTGGCTTTACCGCTGCTGAAATAATAATTGAGCAGGTCTTCAAATCGAGTCGGGATATCTTTATTGACATGATCGCGCGTAATAAACTGGCGGTCGTAAAAACGTTCACAATAATTCAGCAACAATTCATTAACTATGGTTTATATGGAAGTATACCAAAAGCAAGGAAACGGTTGGAAGCTGATAGCCCGTCAGGCCAGTGAAATACACTAATCTTCTTGATATGGAAAACCTATTACTGTTACTGCCATAATTTATCGTCGCTCATTCTTCCTTTGTCCGTTTACGACTTAAACCAAAAATCGAGCATGTCTCACCCACTCTACACGACTCCATTAAAAAACGCGTCACCTTTCAGTAACGCGTTTTTATCTTACCGATCTAAAGCCAGTCACCTGCACAGCGACCCAACCTTAAACCTTAAACATGAAACTTTAAACTCTTGCTTATTGACTCACTTTAAATTCCACCCTTCTATTCTTCGCTCTTCCTTCTTTGGTCGCATTGTCAGCAATCGGCTGGTCCTGGCCAAAACCAACAGCCGTTAACCTGCTTTCGTCCACTTTCTTTTTGAT